>LIDZ01000106.1_pt2 | contig 75069 bp, 64 predicted proteins | sample 644651 | NCBI WGS metagenome assembly LIDZ01 (sample SAMN03856242, study PRJNA289617) | food metagenome | isolation source: wine grapes on drying loft during traditional withering process | host: Vitis vinifera cv. Corvina | place: Italy: Gargagnago di S. Ambrogio di Valpolicella | collected 2014-01 | reverse complement strand
TCTGTAAACCTTGATATATAAACAAAAAACTAAACAAGTAGTGTAAATAAATTTACACTACCTTTACGCGAGAGGAGATAATAAATATGAAAAGGCTGATAATTCCTTTAAGTATAATTTTAATTTTGTCATTACCCGGATATTGTTTTTCAAAAGAGCTTCCTTCTTTGGGGTTGTCTAAAAGTTCTCATTCTTTTTATTATACCTCAGATAAAAATGCAAAAGAACATAATTGGTATTTTCTCCCTGAAAAAGATGAAAAACCTTCAAGAGCAGAACCAAGTAGCCTGGATCTATTAAAAAAATATAGTGGCTATTATTTGGGAGACACAAATCACAAATATATATATCTTACTTTTGATGAAGGATACGAAAACGGATATACTGGTAAAATTTTAGATATCTTAAAATCAAATAATGTGAAGGCTGCTTTTTTTGTCACTGTACCATATATAAAATCCAATGTAGCTCTAGTAAAGCGCATGGCAGATGAAGGAAATCTAGTCTGTAATCATTCAAATACTCACCCTTCAATGGCTAAAATAACTGACGAAAAAAAGTTTGCCTGGGAGCTTAAATCAACTGAAGAAGTCTATAAAGAAACTACTGGTTATGAAATTAGCAAATTTTTTAGACCACCAATGGGCAAGTATAGTGAACTTTCTTTGGATTACACGAAAAAACTTGGCTACAAAACAGTATTCTGGAGCCTAGCATACAGAGATTGGTTAAAAGATGATCAACCTAATCCTGAAAGGTCAAAACAATTACTACTTAAGAGAACACATCCAGGTGGCATATATCTTCTCCATGCAGTTTCGAAGACAAATGCAGAAATACTAGATTCATTGATTAAAGACTGGAAAGCAAAAGGCTATGAATTTAAGACCCTTAATGACTTACCAAAATAAAGTGAAACTAATACTCAGATGGAATTCAAACCCTTCTGAGTATTAGCTTTAAACAAATTTTCTGCGTTAGTACAGGCTTAATTCTCCATTGTATAATTTTTAATATTACCCCTTTTAATAAATGGATAGATATTATATTATGTACTTTGGTTAACCATTCTTTTGTGTTAGTATTAAAACAACTGAAATTTTTTAGTATTAACACGTTTTGAAAGGAGCACTAAATGATAAGAGAAGCAACTGAAAAAGATTTAAATAATATTTTAGATATATATAATGATGCCATATTAAATACAACTGCAATCTATGACTATAAACCTCATACTCTTGAAGATAGAAAACAATGGTATGATAATAAAAAAAAAGCTGGATACCCACTCTTAGTTTTTGATGTGAACAATAAGGCTGTAGCCTTTGCTACCTTTGGACCATTTAGATCATGGCCTGCCTATAAATACTCAATAGAGCATTCTGTTTATGTAAGTAAAGACTATAGGCAAAATGGAATAGGTAAAAACCTAATAAAAGAATTAATTCGAATTGCCAATGAAATGAGTTATGCCATAATTGTAGCTGGCATAGATTCTGATAACAGTAAAAGCATAAAACTCCATGAAAAATTAGGTTTTAAATGCTCAGGAACTATAACGAAAGCAGGTTATAAATTTGGAAAATGGCTTGATCTTACCTTTTATGAGCTAGAGCTAATTGGACCACGAAACCCAGTAGAAGACTAAACTTAAAAGGCAGTTAAAAATTAAGAGTTAAAAGTTAATGAAGCTTTTCTGCTTAGGCAGAAAAAGCTAATAAAAAAAGAGGATAAAAGACAATCAATCAAATATTTGTTTGGTTGATCGTTTATTTTTTTATTTATTTGTTTTTTTATATTGCTTTTATTTTGCCTAAAGGCAAAATATCCTTAACTCTTAACTCTTAACTCTTAACTCTTAACTTTTCTCTGTTATTTTATAACCGTTTGATATACATTTTTTAAAATAATATTTTTTCTTATCTCACTACTTGATAATAATTCAGCAGAAGTTAGTTTCAAATCATTTTTTAGTTTTTCATCCGTAATTCCTGATAGATTTATGCTTATATTCAAAACAGCAGTCTCTATTACTGAATGATTGAATATAGCCGCAACACCTGCATCTGACATAACACTTTCATTGCCATATTTACATGCAACATCGATTATTTCGTATAGTTTACTTGCTTTCTTTGCAAGTTCTAATGGTACATTAGCCGCAAGCGTGCATCCTTCTTCAATCTTTTTGCTTCTTGCTTTCTTCTCTTCTTCAGTAACCTTTGCCAGTTTGTAAGCACTAATTATTTTAGAAAAAGCTTCAGCATCCTTATCAATAAAAGTAAGAAATTCTTTTCTTGCCTTTTCTACCTTATTAAGACTATCTAGTATATTATTTTTTGTATTATCATCATATTTCTGAAACATCTTTTTACCTGTGGTAAGATTAAAAACCATAGCAGTTAGTGATGCCGCTAATGCGGCACTCAGAGCAGCTACTCCTCCTCCACCTGGAACTGGTGCTTCACTGGAAAGCTTGTCTGTAAACTCGGTTATACTCATATCTTCAAACATTTTATGCACTCACTTTCGTATAAGGCATCTAAAAAATACCTAGCCTACTTTCTTTTAGATACTAATATTGTATTTCTATTAGATAATATTTTATCACAGGTACCTATTTATTAAAAGCAAAAACATATGAAAATTCAAAATTTCATATGTTTTTGCTTTTAAACATGTCATAAATGCTAAATTACTCTTATTTGCTTATTAAACTGTCACATACTCATTTAGATCATATAAATATTCAGGCTAATCGCTTATGATAAAATTCTTACTTTTTTCTTCACTACTAGATCAATTGCCACCTTAACAAGATAAACAAAACCTAACACATTCATAAGTGATATTAATATTAATACAGGAGTATACCCAATTACACTTACTCCATTAAGAGCCCCCTGTGTATTAACATATATTGTTAAAGTAAATATTGCTGATAAAACTAACAATCTCCTATCCTTGAAATATATATAAGCTAAAATAGATATGGCAACTGCAGTAAACATATATCTTTCATGCATTCCTACTGAAAAATTAAATACTCCAACTATTTCAACTAGCGCTGCTATAAAAATAGCTGATTTATCTTTACCTTCCATATATATATATCCTGATAAAATTGTAACCAATACTATTGCAATCATACCCCAGGTGTGATAATCAAAAATAAAAAAAGTTGAAAAGTAATTAGTATGATTTGCTCCAATTAAACTATAAAAGTTAAATGCATTATCTGTAGCATATGGATATTCAGATGCTTCGCTAATATACAACTTAAAAATCCATATAGTACCTTGGGTCATAGAAAATGGAATTATTACTATAAGTCCAGTTATTATTCCTGTTAAAAGAGACTTAAAAATAGTTTTTATACCTCTGCCTTTGATATATGCAAATAACAGTATTGGTAAAAAGATTATTCCTTGTGGTTTCATAAGTACTGCTAGAGCAAAAAATATAGTTGAAGGTATAATCTTAGCTTCTGATAAAAAGAATAAAGCAAGCATGATTAGTAATGTAAAAAATGAGTCAACCTGACCCCAAATTGTTGAATTAATTAGTATTGCAGGATTAAAAATATAAGCCGCTTCTAAAATAATACCAATTTCTTTTGAAACACGGGTTTTAGATATTTTATAAATTAAATATCCAGATAAAATATCTGTTATTATAGATGGTAATTTAAGAATCAAAGGATAATAATTCCCAATTATAGATATTTTAGAAAGTTTACCGATCACATATAAAACATATAAATATAAAGGTGGATAATCTACCGATGTTTTGTTTTCATATACTTTTAGAAGATTACTGGCTGCAGCATTGGCCCATCCCCTAAATACACTTATATCAAATGACTGTCCATCAATTATTAGTGCCGACGCTGTACGTAACAAAAAACCTATTACCAATATTCCAATTATAATCACATGGACATTTTCTTTACTTATTTTCATTTTCTTATATAATATTAATAATAATACACTTATAAATATTATAAAAAACATTACAGTATAAGCTATAAATGATGGCAAATATTTATCACTACTTGATGATGAATTTAAACCACTTTTATAATTATATATCATGTATGCAGACAAGACTAATAATATAGATGAAATAGCTACAATAATTACTTTCACCATATTCTTTTTCGAAATATTCATTTATGATTCCTCCCCTACTTACCTCGTTATTTCTTTGATGATGCCTTAATATTAATTATAAACATAAATTGTTGTTTTAATATCAAAATTTCATGTTAATAATATGTGCTATTATAATTAATTTTAGAACATAAAAAAGCTCGTGGAATTCTCCACAAGCTTTCTATTAATCTAATGGTTTTACGTCAACGCATTGTTACTCTTTAACTAAGTGCTTTTTCTTTTTTTCTACTATAAGGAGCATTCCAAGTATTTAAAAATACATGTTCATCCACATTTTTTATAGGATTATGTTGCTTTTCCTCTTGGATTTCACCTACTGGTGTAAGGGCTACTACCTTAAAATTCGAAGGTATTGAAAGGCATTTTCTTATTCCTTCCTCATCAAAAGAGGCGATCCAGCAGGTACCATAACCCTCACTTGCTGCTGCTAATACAAAATGCTCTAAAGCTATGGCACTATCAACTAGGTAGAATGGTTTACCATCTATATTTCCAGAGTTCTCAGGTTCGCCTACTACAATAGAAACAATAGGTGCATCTTTTATAGATTGCATAGCCTCATCTGAACTATTTTTAATGCACTCTGAAATTTTTTCTTTTTTATAGTTATCATCTACAATGACAAATTTATAGGAGGTCTTATTTTTCCAAGAAGGCGCCAGCATCGCCGCATTTATTATCCTTCCTAATTTTTCATCACAAATCTCCGTACTTTTAAACTTTTTTACACTTTTTCTTTTATTTATAACATCATAAAAATCCATATAATCACTCTCCATTACTTTAATTGTATAGGAGTATTATGTGTAATTACCTTACAAATATTCTACTTGCGCTTAATGATTATTTATTCTAAGATTTGGAAATAAAATGATTTATACTTTCAATGTCTATTTTATTTTTATTAGCCGTAAACCCATGAATTATATTTTTGATCAATGCAAATGGTTCCCTCCTTATTATAATTCTTCCACCAGCCTCAATAAAAATATATATAAAGAATACTGACTTTTGAAAAACATTTGCATTTCTTCTCATAAAAACAACTCTATTTCTATTTAAAAAATAGTAGCTTAACCCATTATATTTAGCTATTGTGGATGACCCTTTGTGGTATATTTTGCTTTCATATATACATAGAAGTTTATATCCTGCTCTAGCAGCTTTTAGGCAAAATTCTGTTTCCTCAAAAAAAAGGAAATAATTTTCAGGAATAAATCCGATATTATTAAACACTTCGCTTTTTGCTACAAAACAAGCTCCTCCAAGGTAAGCTACTTCAGTATTCTCTGGTCTTAACTTACTATATTTGTTTCCCTTATGTATTCCTTGAGTAAGACCAGTGAATAGATTTATATTTCCACCCATGGCTTGTATTATATTTCTATCACTATATTTACAAATGCATGGACCTGCAATTCCAACCTGAGGCTGGCTTTCCATAACTTTAATTATTTTGCTTAAAAAGTCCTTTTCTACTACTACATCATTATTTAACACACATACATATTCCGAGCCTTTATCCATTGCATATTTTATTCCAATATTATTTCCATTTGCATAACCTATATTTTTATTTGTTTTCATCATTTTGTATTCAGGAAATTGAATTTTCAACTCTTTAAAAGAATCGTCAACAGAACAATTGTCAACTACTACAATTTCATAGTTATCATAGTCTAAACTCTGTAAACTTTGTAAACATTCCTTGGTATCCAGAAAAGAATTAAAATTAAGTATTACAATAAACACCTTTGCACTTTTCATATCAATTATTACCTCTTAATATATTTATTCTATGTTCTAATTTTTTTACTATTAAATCCCAATCATATTCTTCTCTACAAAGTTTTTCAGTTACCTTAGAAAATGTTTTTAACTTGGTACTCAGTATGAGCTTTGAAAGCCCTTCAGTTAAAGCCTTCTCATCACCTATATTAACAGTTATTCCATTCCCCTTTGCAGTGAGTTCGTCTGCTATGCCTACTCTAGTGGATAGTATGACATCACCACAAGAAGCTGCCTCTATTAATGCAATTCCTACACTTTCAAAATTCGAAGTTAAGCAAAATATCTTAACCTTTTTATATTCCATGTAGAGATTCTCTCTATCATAAATTGGGCCTTTAAAAATCACACTACTATTAAGGCTTTTATTTTCATTATAAAATGTATCTATGGTTTTTTGAAAGCCTTTAACTATAGGACCCACAAATACAAGGTTCCAATTTTGCCTAACCTTCGCGTCTAAAGATGCAAAAGCCCGAAGTAGTAACTCCGAAGCCTTTTCTGGGCTTCCAATTCTACCAACACTCAATATTGTATTTTCCCTAGAGTCAAAATCCAAATCCTTACTAAAACATTTAATATCATAATCTATACCATTTGGAACATTTAAAAGTTTTAGTCTCTGCTTTTTTAGTAATGTTTTAAGTTCATCAAATATTTTTTTCTGTTCTATTCCAATAATATCAACCCGATTTAAAAAAAAGTTAAAAAATACTCTTTGAATAAAACCCATACCTTTTATTTTAACCAAAATCGCCTCTGTGCAATCTAGTTTAAGAAATATAGTCCCTTTTTTATTAAACAGCTTATAAATAGTTGCGTAAACTGCAGAATTAAATGTCATATGAAATATTTGAAGTACATCAATTTTCATTGCATTTTTTTTAAGGTATAAAAATACATTAAAAAAATGCCCATGCTTTTTATCTATAAACTCTTGTTTTAATCCCTTTACCGCATTATTTAAATAATCATAATCTCCGTTGTTATAAGAAGCTACAAAAGCATCATATCCATAAAGTTTGTGTAGCTTATATGCAATCATACCTACGTCCTTTATGAGATGCACATTTTCTGCCTTAGGGTACAACACACAATATCTCATTTTGTAATCATCCCTTCCATTATAAAGCCTTAGAAATCAGTATTTTTATGAAATTCCTATAAAAGCAACACCTATGATTATTGAAGTTATTCCTATAAGTTTAAACTTAGTTATCTTTTCTTTCAATATAATTCGTGATGTTATCATAGACCATATATATGTAATGGCTGTCATAGGTAAAACCACTGACAGAGGCATGTACTTTAATACTAGAATATTTAAAATAGCACTTCCTACATATAAAAATCCTCCAATATAAAGAAATTTACTCTTTATTATAGATAATACACCTGACCCTGATGTTGACTTTTTAAAAAAGAATCCTCCAAAAGAACCCATTAATGTCATTATAATAATTATTATTATCAGTATGATCTTACTCATCTCCAACACCTATAAACATCACTCCTAGCATGATGAATACCAATCCTACAATCTTATTTATGTTTATTAGTTCATTCAAAAAATAATTGCCTAAAATGATTGTAAAAATATATCCTACACTCATTAATGGATGAATCACTGAAAAGCTACCAAATTTAAAAGCTATTATCATCATAACGGCTCCGATTCCGTAAAACGTAAAACCAATCAAAATATATTTTACATCATGTGCTTCAGATATTTTCCAAAAATATTGTCCGAATGCTGTAAATAATGAGGCAAATAATATTATTATTATTCCTTTTTTATTTTTTTCTAAAGAAATAGATAAATTATTCATTTTCTTAATCATTCCTTCCTAAGTAGAGATTTAATCTCACCAATAGTTATATACTTTGTAATAAATATAAAAATGCAATACATTGCTGCACTGATAATGATATTTATAATAATGTTAACATTATTATATTTAAGTAAAATAGTTATTAATGCCATTAACAAACTTGGAAATAAAGCTCTCACTATGTTTTTCATATTTTGTACTACTATTATCTCTTTTGCATACCACTTCATCATCACAAAGTTAATAACTTCAGATACTAAGGTTATTATAGCTGCAATATTCATTCCATATATAGGTGTTAATATTAAATTCAGTCCAAGGTTCACTATGGCAGATACTGCCACTGCCTTTACATATTTTTTTTCTAAGTTGCATGCATTTAAACCATAACCATATAATTCTCTAAAAAAGAGAATTATAACATAACTTAATAATATAGAAAAAGAAATATATGCATTCAAATATGTTTTATCATACAATAATATAATTAATTGCTTCGAAAGTATTATTCCTCCAAGTGCCACTGGTATTATAAATGCAGCTAATATTTTTGAAGTCTTATTCATAAGTTCATTTAGTTTTTCCTTGGCGTTTTCATTAAAATACGTTATCATTACAGGAAAAATAGGAATGAATATCATACCCACCACATTTATAAGAAAAAATATTATATTATATCCAGATGCATAAATTCCAGCCTCTGTGCTACCTCTTGAAAAGTAAATAACCACTCTATCTACATTTCCATTTATCATGGCTAGCAGTCCAGAAATCACAAATGGAATTCCAAAATTTACATAACCTAGCATTGTTCTCTTGTTTAACCTTACCTTTACTCCTAATCTCTCTTTAAAAAAATACCCATAAAACTGAAACAGAACTCCTAGCACCAGTGCTAACACAGTAAACAGTGGTACATAATATAACTGAGTTTTCTCTTTTAAAAATATGTATACTAACACAAATGGAATACCACTCTTAAGTATATTGTAAACAGAATTATACTCCATCTTCTGCAAACCACTATACACCCAATCAATGCTCATAGCCATTGGAAGTAGTGTTAACCCATACAATACTAATAGTATTGCTAGCACCCCATCATGGTTAAATTTCCATATACATAGAGACATTACCACTATTATAACAAAACTAATTATAAAAAGAATAATTCTAAATACAATAATATCCCCAACTACGGTTTTTATTTGACTTTTATTCTTTGCAATTTCACGGGTTCCATAAGTCTGTAATCCAAAAAGCACAAACAAAGTAAAATAAGTAATCATGGATTGAACAGTTGTTAATTCTCCAAATGCAGCTTCACCCAAGCGCTTACCACAAAAACTTGTTGTAAGAAATGCGAAAAGCTGAGCTAAGATACTTGAACTAATTACAACTATAGCATTTTTTGCCACTCTATTCATCTAAATACCATCCTTAAATCCTTTTTTAAAAGACTCGTACTTTTTTTAAGTACGAGTCTTAATATATTATATCAATTAAGCATCAATCTCAGCAAGGTATGCTTTTAATGCTTCTTTCCAATCCCTTGTGATATCTCCTGTAGTTAATTCTAGCATGTAGTTCCTAAGCACAGAATATTTAGGTCTTTTAGCAACTGATGTAAATTCTTCAGAAGTACATGGTACTACTTTAATTTTGATATTTTTAATTTTAAATATCTCTACTGCAAAATCATACCAAGAGCAAACACCCTTACATGTACAATGGAATAATCCATAATTTTTTTCATCAACAAGTTTTATAACAACTCTTGCTAAATCCACAGTACTTGTTGGAGTACCAATTTGATCATTTACAACTTTAAGTTCATCATGATCTTTGCTAAGTTTTAACATTGTCTTTATAAAATTGCCACCATCACCATAAAGCCATGCTGTTCTAACTATGTAATGTTTTGGATTTAATGCTCTAACTAATTTTTCCCCTTCAAGTTTAGTACTTCCATAAACAGATTGAGGGCTTGGCGTATCAAATTCTGTAAGTTTTTTATCAACTTCCCCATCAAAGACATAATCTGTAGAAATCTGAACTATTTCTGCACCAATTGAAAACGCAGCGGACGCTAAATTTTTAGGTCCAATAGTGTTTATTTTTGTAGCTAGATCAAGTTGTGATTCACATTTATCAACCTGAGTATGTGCTGCGCAATTTATTATAACATCTGGTTTATTATCACTTACATATTTATTAACTGCTAATACGTCTGTTATATCAAGATCCTTAACATCCGTTGGTAAAAGTTCAACATTTTTTCCCCTATATTGTTTTTGAATCTCTCGTCCAAGTTGGCCATTTGCTCCTGTTATTAAAATTTTCATTTTTATCAACTCCTAATTTATATTATACATTATTTTCGCTATTTAAATATTAGTGATTTGTGAAATTTATTTTTTTTTGCTGAAAGTAACTTTCAGCAAAAATTTAGGAATAACGCCCAAACGTTTTATTCTGAACGGTTCCTTTGCAACTCTATATAACCATTCTAGTCCAAGATTAATCATCCATCTTGGCGCTCTTTTCAGTTTTCCTGATATAACATCGAAGCTACCCCCAAGACCCATATATATGCTTGCAGGTAAACTGTTCATATACTTATTAATAAATCTTTCCTGCTTTGGGGATCCCATAGCAACAAACACTACATAAGGTTCATTTTTCCTTATATCTTCTAATATGTCTTCACAATTTTCAATATCAAAATAACCGTCATGACTACCTACAATAATCAATCCATTATATCTTTTTTTCAAATTTTCCATACATTTATCTAGCATTTCCTGCTTTGCACCTAGAAAATATATTCCTTTTTTAGCCCCTGTGCAATATTGAACTATTTCTTCCATAGCTTCAATACCAGCAATTTTTTCATCAACCGGAGATTTTGCAATTTTAGAAGCAATAACTACACCTATTCCATCAGGTATTATAACAGAATTTTCCTTAGTACAACCTTGAAAAAGTGAATCATCACTCATACCATTATATAGTACTTCTGGATTTCCTGAAATTATATGGATTTTATCAAAGTTTTTTATGTATTCTATAAATTCATTTTTGCTTTTATTATATATATCATATTTTAGTATCCTCGAAAACATAAAATCTCCTCTGCTATACTTTTCTAATAAAATTATAAGTTTCTACTATTCAAATTTTTCTTTATATAATAATGAATCTGCTGCGGCAATAAAAAACCAAAAATATACTTCAACTTTAGGAAGTGCGAACAAAAAATTATCTGAGATATTCATAACTAAAAAACCTATCATAGATGCAAGAAAACCAATAAAAAATAATTTAAAAAATTTATCATCTAATTCAGTGGTAACTTTTTTTACTTTTATTATAGCATTTATAATTATACCTAGAAGGGATAAACCACCAACTATTCCAAGTTCAGCTTCTACTTTCAAATATGAATTATGGCTGGGATAATGAGGAACATTAATAAACATGAGCTCATTATATTTTTTTACGTACGTACCATATAATGCCGAGTAATTTCCATTTCCAACGCCTCTTATGGGATGATCTTTAATCATTTTTAATGCAAGTTTCCATAATTTTATTCTTGACTCATCAAGAGACATATTTCCTATATCTATTATTCTATTCCTTGATCCTTTAAATATAATAGCTATGATACCTACACCAATAAGTCCCACAATAAATCTCCAATTATAAAATACTGAAATTGCTATACCTCCTATGGCAATAGCCACAAAGGAGTTTCTTGAACCGGTAAAATATATATTACTAAGAGCTAGCAAAACTATAATTCCATAAAAAACTTTTTGGTATATTTTTTTACAATTTACCATCATCATTACTATTGGAAAAATCCCAAGTACAAGAAATGCTGCAAAAGTATTTGGGTTTCCAAACGTAAGCTGAATTCTTTCTATATTTGTATTAGGAGTAAAATAGAGATGTGGAAGACCATATCCCGATACTTTTTGAAAAATTCCTGCAATATTTATTATTATAAAAGTAAATAGATAACAATCTACTAATCCTTTAATTTGGTCTTTTGTAGTATTGTATTTAATAATAAAGTATAGCATAACGAAAGACAAAAATCTAAAACTTTCTTTTAAAGCTATAGTCTTATCAGTAGCATAAGAAATTGATATAAACATAATAGCAAGAAGTGCAATCATAGAAATTCCAAAATAGTCCTTTATAAAATCTTTAGCATTTTTGAGAAAGGTAACTCTGTTTTTAATTGAATATATTAAACAAATAATTATAGTTAACCCTAAAATAATATCCGGTATAATGCTGATTTTACTACCAGCAGGTATTATTGGATTTAATAATAAATAAGCAGCTAGCAGAAAATACATTAAAACATTTACAGTCTTTGCCAATGTGGCACCTCCTTACAATATAACATTAAGTATTACTTAATTGTTCCATTTTCTTTTAAATAGGCTATTTGTTTTTTTACACCATCTTCAAAATTCATAGGGCTATATTGAAAATCTTTTTTAGCTTCATCATAACTAAATATATAACTCTTATCTACCCGTTTAACCATTGCTTTATTAACTATAGTTTTAGGATTTATCCTTTTATAAATTGCAAATCCTACCTCAGCAAGCCATACTGGTATATGCATTACTATCACAGGCTTATGGAGGTTATTTTTTATTGCCCTAATCATATCATTATATTCTATAGGACTTTTTCCTGGTATATTATATTCATTTTTAACAATATTTTCATTATACATAACGCTAATTATAGCATCTGCTAAATCATCCACATGTACCGGCTGTTTCATTCCATTGCCTTGCCCAATTATAGGAAACATATGGATTTTATCCATGATTTTTATTAACTTAAGCACATTTTTGTCCCTATCAATTCCATATAACATAGTAGGTCGCAATATGACTGTATTTTGTTTACTTTCATTAATTACTTTCTCAGCGCTCATCATTTTTTTAACTATATCAAGTTCTTTTTCATCTTCACTATTTACTTTTTGGAATCTACTTGTAGAACCAACAAAAATAGCCTTTGCGATTTTCCTGTTATCCTCATCTAAAACAGAAAGGAATCTGTCAGCATACCATATTCCACCTAAATGTATTAAATAGTCAACTCCATCTAATGCCTTTTTTATTGATTCCTTATCACTAAAATCTCCATAGCAAAACTCTATATTATTGCTTTTTATTTTTTCAATTTTAGATGTTTTCCTTACAAAACATCTGATTTTTTCATCTCTGTTTTTTAATTTTTTTACTAGTACCTGACCCACCTGTGAAGTTGCTCCTGTTAATAATATCATTGGATAAACACCTCGAAATAAAATTATTATTTACTTATATCTTTACGCATTATAACATTGGAAAAGGTCTTGATCATAATTTTAAAATCCAAAATAAGACTTTTGTTATTTATATAGTATTCATCAAGCTTTACCTTTTCATCATCTGTTATCATATCTCTGCCGTTTACTTGTGCATATCCTGTAATACCAGGTGCACAGGCATTCACACCTTTTTTATCTCTAGATTCAATTAAATTATATTGGTTGTATAATGCTGGTCTAGGTCCAACAAAACTCATTTCACCTTTTAATATATTTATAAGTTGTGGTAATTCATCCAAACTAGTTTTTCTAAGGAAACCACCAACTTTAGTTATATAAGTATCTGCGTCCTTTAACTCATCGGTAGCTAAATCAGGAGTCTCTATTTGCATAGTTCTAAACTTATATATAGAAAATTCCCTTTTATTAGTTCCTATTCTTCTCTGCTTAAAAAATATTGGCCCTTTTGAATCTATTTTAATAATAACACTAATTATTATTAAAATAGGAGATAATATTATAAATAAGCAAAGTGCTAGTATAAAATCAATTAGCTTTTTCATAGTGCCCTCCATAATAAAAAATATTAAGCTTCGTTTTTTTCTCTACTATATGTTGGTACAATTTCAGCCATTGCTTCAAAAATTTTCTCTTCATTATCTTTTTTAGAAACTTCACTGAGAGATTGTATTTTACCCTTCAATTCATCAAAATCAAAACTTTCTATTTTGCCTACAAATATTTTGTTGTGGATGGTTTTATCAAGAGCTTCTGAATCCATAAGTAGTTCTTCATATAACTTTTCTCCAGGCCTTAAACCTGAAAATTTTATTTTTATATCCTTATCAGGTTCTAGTCCTGACAATCTGATTAAATCTTTTGCTAGATCTAATATTTTAACTGGCTGCCCCATATCAAGTACAAATATTTCTCCGCCTTTTGCTATTGAACCCGCTTCTATTACAAGTTGTGCTGCTTCTGGTATTGTCATAAAAAATCTATTTATATTTGGATCCGTAACTGTAACTGGACCACCACTCGCAATTTGTTTTTTGAATAGTGGTATAACCGATCCATTACTTCCCAAAACATTTCCAAATCTAACAGCAACAAAATCAGTCTTACTCTTATTATTTATTGCCTGAATTATCATTTCGCATACACGTTTTGAAGCTCCCATTATATTTGTTGGATTTACAGCTTTATCTGTAGATATCATAACAAATTTTTTAACTGAATATTTATCTGCACATTCTGCAACATTTAATGTTCCTAATATATTGTTTTTAATAGCTTCTGATGGATTAGCTTCCATCAAAGGTACATGTTTATGAGCTGCTGCGTGGAAAATAACATCTGGTTTGAATTTTTCAAACACCTGCTCCAATTTATTCTTATCCCTTACTGAAGCTATTACAACACTTTTATCAATTTCTGGATGTTTTATATTGAATTCCATTTGAAGATCATAGGCATTATTTTCGTATATATCCAATATAATAAGTTTTTTCGGTTTAAACTTAGCAACTTGCCTACATAACTCAGATCCGATAGATCCACCGCCACCTGTTACCATTACAACCTTACCTTTTATAAATTCATCTATTCCTTTCATATCTAATACAATAGGCTCTCTGCCTAACAAATCTTCAATGTCTACATTTCTAATTTTACTTATATTAACTTTACCTTCTACAATTTCATAAATTCCAGGAATGGTTTTTAATTTCACATTATAATTTTTACATATATCAAAAATTTCTTTTGTATCTTTTATACCAATTGAAGGCATTGCCATAATAACTTCCTCAATACTATAATCTTCAATAGCATCATGTATTTTATCCCTGCCACCAATTATTGGTACACCACTAATCTTCTTACCCATTTTAGTAGGATCATCATCAATTACAGCTACTGGATACCCTTGCATTTCGGAATGTTTTTTCAATTCTTTAATTAAAAGATTGCCTGCGTCACCTGCTCCAAGAATAAGCGTATTTTTTCTTTCGCATACAGGTGAACCTTCAATTTTTTCTAAATTATAAACTATTCTGAACATAAATCTTGAACCACCAATAATTACTACATTCAGCATCCATGAAATTATCATTGTGGAATAAGGCATCCTGTATAGTGTATAGCCCAAGGTTTTATGTAAAAATAAAAATTCTATTATAAAATTACCCGCAGTAAATAGACTTATAGATTTTACTGTTGCCAGCAATTCTTCTATACTTGCATATTTCCACAAACTACTGTACATATCAAATATAGAATTAGTAATATAAATCAATATGCACATAGGAATTATCATACTAAAATAGAATTCAATAAAAATTCTAGGTATATTCCACTCGAACCTTAAATATAAAGCAAACAGTGTTGTAAAATTTACTATTATCATGTCTAGAATAGCTAAATAATGATTTTTTATTATTCTCATGCTTACTTTCCCCCTTGCTTTTTCCAAAATATCGCTTATTCTTTCAAAGCCATTTTTATTGTATTTTTGTATATTTTAATATTATTATAATATGCTGCATCTTTATTCTTACCAGATTTAAAATAATCTCTAATAATCCTAAATCTTAAACCTATAACCAATATGCATTTTACAATAAATTTTTTTAATTTTCCATGGTTTTTCTCAAAATAATGTAGCATACTCTTATATCTAGCTTTAAATGTTATTTCACTAACTTTTTTACTTGATTGACCAATTAAATGAATAATTTCTGAAAATGGATAAAATACTAGTAGCCAACCATTTTGGTGAGTTTTCAAACAATAATCTATTTCCTCATAATACATGAAATATGATTCATCTAGTCCTCCTATATCATCAATTAGCTCTTTTCGAATAAATAAAGCTGCTCCAACTAGTACTTCAACCTGCTCTACACTTTTATTTTCTTTAAAGTTTTTCATATATTGATTTACATCATTTGGTAATGCTTTGTCTGCGAATTTAAGTATAAATTTTTTTAAAACTTTATTATTCAATAGTTTTTTTAATTCAAATATAGACGCAAATTCTTTGAAAATAGTAGGATATGCAAAAACAGATGTCTGTTCAGATAAATCTGCATTTAAAAGTTTAGGTCCAAGTATGCCTATTTTTATATGTTCATTCATATATTTAAACATATTTACTATAGAATTTTCTAAAACTATAGTATCACTGTTTAATAAAAATATATAGTTACCCTTACTAACCTTTATGCCCTTATTATTAGCATAAGCAAAACCACCATTTATTTTATTCTCCAATAGTATTACATCTGGAAATTCATCCTTAATCATTTCTACTGATCCATCTGAGGAATCATTATCAGATACTATTATTTCATATGCAATGCCAATAGTAGTTTTTTTTATTGATACTATTGAATCCCTTAACAAATCTTTTGTATTATAATTTACTATTATAATAGATACATCCACTTTACTAGCCCCTTTTGCTAAGTCTTTTACATAATTGCAAAATATAACTTAATAACAAAGATATAGGAAATAACATTTTAAGTTTAAGCACATCAGATTTTGTGCCATTCTTTTGAAAATATAAAAGTAAACTCTTATTAAAAATTTTCTGTTGCTTCACTTTCATTAGTTGATTAAAGCTTTGTGCCTTATAATGCATTATTTGTGCACAGGGGATATATACCACCTTATACCCATTCTTTTTTACATTATAACAAAAATCAACTTCTTCAAACCATATCCAATAATCTTCATCCAAATAACTTTTTTCACCTAATACTTCTTTTCTATACATTAATGCTGCACCCATAACCTGGTCAACTTCATTAACTTCATCATAATTCATATCTTTCATGAAATATCTTTGAAAACATTTTTTCCTAGGAAATAATCCATGTAGTTTAAGCAATATATTTGCATATGTTTCAAAATCAGGAAATCTTCTGCACGATTCTTGAAGTGTCCCATCTACATTAAGTAACTTGCATCCTACTATACCTACCAGAGGATTTTTTTCTAAATAATCAACCATATTATTCAAAGCATTCTCTTTTATTAATGTATCTGGATTAAGTAAAATAACATATTTTCCAGTGCTAAGTTTAATAGCCTGGTTATTTGCTTTTGCAAATCCGTTATTGATTTTATTCTCCATTAGTTTAACATCTTTAAAATCATTTTTGATCATACTAACTGTATTGTCTGAGGAATTGTTATCTACTAGAAATATTTCATATGAAATATTTCTAGTATTTTTATTTATACTGCATAAACAATCCTTAACTAGCTTTTCTGTATTCCAGCTAACTATAATAATAGATAAATCATACATATATTTATTTTTCCTTTCTATAAACATTAACTACACAGATTGAGAATATTGTATATGTTATTCCTAGAGGATTATTAAAAAATGGATTTAATCCAGTTGTAATAATTAATCCAACTAGAGAAACCATAGTTGCATCTAACATATACAAATCTTTCCCATTGGAATTATTTTTCCTTATCTTTATCCATTCAACAAACATAGCCAAATATATTGTGGCAAAGATTGCTAGTCCAACAATCCCCATTTCCATCCAAATATCTAAATACATATATTCACACCTAGAAGTAGTCTGACCTATCTGCTTAAGAATAACTCCAAATCCATTTCCTAGAATAGGATGTTGATTTATTGTATATAACATATATTTACTTAACTTTTTTCTATAATCCAGTGATACATCATCGCCACTCAATCCAGGCTTAACAATTGTTTTAGTACCTTTAATAGTCACTGCCGTAGATTGATGAACAAGTCCTGATCTACTTACAACACTTAACATCATACCATTATTTCCATATGATATATAACTTATACCAAGCATTACTACAGTCCCTAAAACTATAACTAATATTATTTTTTTCAAATTTTTTACCTGTTTCAATAGTACAAATAAAAATATTGATACAACGGCTCCTATCCAGAATCCTCTAGTAAATGACAATATATTTGCATATGTAACAAAAACGATTCCTAAATATATTAATTTTTTATATTTTTTAAATTCTTCCCTTGAACTCATACCAATAAGAACAACAAAGACTACCTGTAAGTAAATTGAACTTTTGAAAAAGATACGGATAGTATTCGGAACAATATAAGATAAATTACCAATGTATAATTTCTGTAATAAATCATTCATACTTGTAAATTCAAAAATATTAAGTCCTAATCCAATATGTATAATTATTATTATAATAGATTGAATTACAGCTGCAATTACAAACGCAATATACATATCTTTGATTTGCTTTTTCCCATTTATAGCTAAATTAAATACTAATAGAATTAAAAAGCTCATATATCCTGTAACATCACCAATAACTTCACTTAAACTACGATGTGCAAAAAAGTATCCATTAATAGCTGAAAAAGCCACCCAAGCCATAAACATTCCAGCTACTATATAATATAGACCCATTTTTTTGAAATTTTCATTATAACTTTTAAACCCATTATTAAAAAAACATATTGCAACTATTATAAATGCAACCACATATAATATCATCCTTATAGTCATATGTCCAATGGTTATTTCCCTTCCAGCACCTCCTAGTACTATCTCAAATATTAATAGATAAACTATATATTTAAGCGCAATATCACATTTTTTATTCATAATTAACACCTAACCTTCAAATTTCGTTATTAATTTTTAATATTATACATTAATAAGCTTAAATATTTTCTAGCACTGATAGTAAAATATACAAACGTATTTGTTATAAACGATTTTTTATTAGCATAATTTTTCTTATAATAGTATTTTAGTGAATTATGAAAATCTAGAATCACCTTTTTGCTTCTAAGTTTGCTACTTTGTCCCTTTAAATGAATTATTTCAGAATCATGCACATAAAATAATTTATACCCTGCTTTTCCAATTCTCAAACAAAAATCCACATCCTCAAAATGCATAAAAAAGTCTTCATCCAGCCCGCCAATTTTGTCTATAATTTCCTTTTTTATTACCATTGCTGCACCCGATAAGGCCTCGACTTCATGAGATTTTTTATCACTTAAATAACTCATGGCATAACTACCGAGTTCTTTATTATGTGGAAATAATTTATACAATTTAGTAAAATACCCAAAGGAATTGATTGCGTTAGGTAACCCTCTTCGGCAAGAAAGTTGTAACGTTCCATCCGAATTAAGAATTCTAGGACCTGCCGCTCCGCATTTTGAATTTTTATCAAGAAAATCAACCAACTTATCTAAAGCATTCCCTAATACTATAGTATCGTTGTTTAGCAACATAACATACTTACCTTTTGCCATCTTAATCCCTTGATTATTTGCTTTTGCAAAACCAAAATTATCGTCATTTTGAGTCCAATTTACTTTTGGATAAGCACTTGATATAAGCTTCCTACTACCATCATTAGAATTATTATCTATAACTATTATCTCGAAATTAACTGTATTTTCACTATTATAAATTGATTTAATACAATCCATTAAAATTTTTTTCGCGTTATAGTTAACAATAATTATAGAAATATCAATTTTTTCATTTATATCATTTGTCATTATTTACATCCTTCCAATTCTAATATGAAAACCACCAAGTTAAAGAACATATACATTTTATCATTATTCAGCTTTAATAACAATAAATAATATCGTATTCTCCTATTTATTGTATTATATTGCAAATATAATTCATATCACAGCATTGTTTTGTATTTTTCTACCAATTTTTTAATTGTAACGTCTAAATCATAATTTTTTTCTATAAATTTCAATGCATTTTCCGACAACCCTTTGCGTAAATTAGGATTATCCATTAAACTAATTACTTGCTCAGCAAAATTTTTTAATTTATTTACTTCAATACATACATTTTTCCCATGTACATCAATTCCCTCAGTTCCCATTAATGTAGAAACAATCGGTAATCCATAGGATAATGCCTCTAAAGTTTTAATTTTTATTCCAGCACCTAATATTAATGGTATTACGCAAATTTCAGATTGCAAAAAATATTGCGAAGGATCTTCTACGAATCCAGTTACAAAAACGTTTTTGTTATCTTGAAATTTCTTAATTCTTTCTGTTGGCCTATTACCAACAATATATAATTTCACATCTGGCTTTAAACGTAAGATTTCAGGAAATATATTAATTAAAAAGTTATATATAGACTCATCATTTTCTTTTCTCCACATAGCACCATAAAATAATAAAGAATTTTTGATTTTTTCAATTTTAGAATTTTCTATATCAATATCAGGCCTATCAAAATACGGTGCTTCGGTAAATATATCTTTATTGTCAAAACCTTCATGTATAAGTAATTCTCTATCTTTGTCATTTAATACTGTAATCATGTTACAAAGTCTTAAAAGCTTAATTTCAGAGTCTTTATACACTTTTAATCTGAGTAAACTAATGAATTTTGATAACCTGCCACTTTGCATTTTATAATTTCTCTCAAGGTTTAAAAAAGAAACATCATGCTCAATAATATTAATTCTAATATTTGGATCAATTTTTTTTATTAATGGTAGGTAAAGTAAACTAGACGTAAAAGAAAGCTCAACTAAATCATAATGATTATTAGTAATAAGCCTTTCCAATATGTTTTTATATAAATTTATATTAACAGGATAACCTAATGAAATACATTTATCCACTAATGCAATTGAGAACTTTTTGACTTGAAACATACTATTTTTAACTGTATGTATTTTTAATGAACCTCTTTCGACAATATTTACGTTCTTACAGAACGTGTCCAATTCTTCCCTATGTATTTCTTCTCCCTTGTCACAATAGCATAATAAATCTATATCAATATAACCACTAAGTTTTAACAAATGATTATAAATCACTTTTCCGCCTGCATGTGCTACTTTTGAATATGGCATTACTTCAGATAAACATAAAATTTTCATAATAAACCTTCCCCATTTTTGATTTCATATTTTCACCTTTTTTGTAATAGAATACATGTTCTTTTGTTCTTCGTACTTCTCGGGATTTTTAAAATAATATATAAGCATTTTCATTAGATAATCTAATAAGAAGTAGTATTTTAAAGGCCTATAATATCCTAAATTCTTTTTATAATACTTAAATTGGCTTGTAGTAAAAATTTCAAATTTTTGTTTTGAGAATTTTTTAAATGATCCTCCATAAATGTGAATAATCTCACTTTGAGGCACATACCAAACTTCATAATTTGCTTTTTTTATTCTAAAACACAAGTCTGTTTCTTCAAAATATGCAAAAAATATTTCATCAAATAATCCAATTTCATTTAGTACATCTTTCCTAACTATTAAATCTGCTCCAACTACGTAATCAACCTGCATAGGTTCCATCACATTATAAGGAATAACACCCATCGGTTTTCTATTCTTTTTTATATGTAATATTCCAGATAATGTTATCCATAATATTCTAAGCATTGATGGAAAATATCCAAATGATAACTGAAGTGATTTGTCTGGAAATAAAAGTTTACCTCCACAAGCTCCAATTTTTGAATTAGAATTTATAAAATCATATAATATTTTTATTGAATTATCAAAAATCTCTGTGTCGCTGTTTAAAAAGAGAATATATTCTCCGGTACAATATTTAAAGGCAATATTATTTGCTTTCCCAAACCCTAGATTTTTACCATTTTGCACTAAAATTACAGATGGAAATTTAGTATTAATCATTTCCAAACTTCCATCGTTAGAGCCATTGTCGGAGATAATTATTTCAAATTCTATATTTTTAGTATAATTGTATATTGAGCTTAAACATTTCTCCAATAATTCTTTTGTATTCCAATTTACGATAATAATACTTAATTTTTTCACACGAAAACCCCCAAAACTTCAACAATCACAAAAATTTTTCCATTTTCCTATTTTTTAATTCAGTTACCATTTTCTTTATATCTTGAGAACTTTGTTTATTGCAAACTAAAACTACGTCATCTGTGTCCACTATTATTAAGTTATTAACACCAATTGTTGATATTAATCTTTTATCACCTAAAACTACGCATTCCGTAGTATCAAAACCAAAGTGATTTCCTTTGACTATATTTAAATTTTTATCTGGTTTAATTATTTCACTCAAGGAGTCAAAACTTCCGACATCACTCCAACCAAAATCTCCTTCAATAACTACAACATCATCAGACCTTTCCATAATTCCATAGTCAATTGATATTCCTGATATGTTGTTATACAATTCCTCTATTTTTGCAGATTCCAATTCTGTATCTAAATATTTTTCTATGTTCTTAAAAGCATAATATATTTTAGGCAGATAGCGCTCAAAATTATCTAAGATAGTGGATATTTTCCATACAAACATTCCACTATTCCAAAGATATTCGCCATTGTCTAAATATTGTTTTGCTAAATTATAATTTGGTTTTTCTACAAACTGTTCAACTTTAAATATGTTACTATTTTCAGACTTATTATACTTTATATAGCCATATCCTGTAGATGGGAAAGTCGGTTTTATGCCAATAGTTACCAGTTTATCATGTTCCTGTGCATATTTGATTGCTTTATTTAAAATGCAATTGTAATTCTTTTCATCTTTTATATAATGGTCAGATGGTAAAACGCACATAACACCATCACCACATCTTTTAAATATCTTAAATGCAGCATATGCTATACAAACTGCAGTATCTCTTCTCATACTTTCACATATTATATTTCTACTCATTAAACTGTCTAATGCCACTTCTTTTAATATGTCATATTGTTCTGAATTAGTTACAATAAATATGCTTTCATCATCAAAAATCGAAGAAACTCTTAACATCGTTTCATTTATCATTGCATCTTGACCAGTTAGGTTTAGAAATTGTTTCGGCTTACTTTCTCTGCTAAGAGGCCAAAATCTTGTACCCCCACCACCTGCCATAATAACCGCATATTTCTCCACAATATATCCCCTCACCTTTTTTAGAAATTATCTTATTTGTAATTATAATTTCAAAGTTTACTCAAACCATACCTATCGTATTATATCTTATTTAATTTATGTATTCAAGTTTTAAGCGTTTATACTATTTACAATATACGTGTTATACCTTAATATAAAACCATATTATATTTAATTTTTATATTTGAATCTTATATTTTCATGAATTTTATAATAGTAATGCATCCAATACTATTGGATGCATTACCCCATGGATTACTTTCTGATTAAAGAAACAAAAATATAAAACGGAAGTAATATTCTTACTCCACCATATGGAGCAAGAACAGCGGCCACATACATAGCTGAAATTCTCTCGGCTATGGCAATAACATTTCCCTCTCTGCTTGGTACAGTTTCATAAATTAAAATATATGCACAAATACTTATTGTAATTATTATGAATATAATTTAAAATCTTATCTGAATAAAAATTAATATGAATATATAACCTGCATATAATATGTTTTTCTGTTTTTGTATAAAATTTTATTCATGTGTATAGTCCCTTTAAATATTTTTACTACATTCAATTTATATATCTTATATTAATTAAGTACACAAACTAGATATTTAACTCACACCCAATAAATCAATATTAACCAATTGATTTATTTTATAAGTATTATTAGTGAACAATGAAATTTATGTATTTTAGTATTACAAAAGTACCAAATATTAATAAATATCTCTTTTTTAATAAACATTTCGTTTTGTTAACTAACGCAATTATTAAAACAAAGAACATAGTATTAAGAACAAATAATGTTCTTGGGCCTGAAACATATATTGTTGGTGAAATAAACATCACAAAGGCAGAACAAATTCCTGCTAAATAAATTAACGCTAGATACTGGCCTTTCATTTTATAATCATATAAGTAAGCTGTGAAATAGGGAATTACAGTCAACATAACTGGCCAAATAAAAAACTTTATTACAGATTTTTTTCTTAATACAAATGGTGCATTAAAATTTGAAATTGCGTTTAAATAGCCCCCGATTTCGTGATATATATTAGGAAATGTAACATTTTTTACAATCGGCTTTAAAAATGAAGAGCTTATCAAAGTATCCATAGAAAATAAAATCCCAATAGCAATTAGTGCAAAACCCAATATTGGTATGAATGTTGCTATTTGTTTTTTACCATTTTTATTTTTTCTATACAATGCCAAACTCAATACTCCCAATAATATCATAAATATTATCCTGCAGTCACTTAATAAATTATTTAGGAACCACTGCATTCCGTAATAACCAATCTCATATTTACTATACAATGGATAATTTGGCAACCAATTATTAGTTTCAATATGATTTCTACTGAAATTTCCTGGTGCTAAAAATAATACTAATGTTCCCACTATTATAATAATATTTTCGATGAATAAATATTTGTAAATCTTTTTGTCTCTAACAAACAAATGTATGTTTATTATTGTGGCAAAACCTACTAATATAAGTGAAACTTGTTCATGGCCAAAAGACGCAAAAATAGCACAGCCAATATATATAATATTCAATTTTCCTTTATATTCTTTCATTAACGCATCTCTAAATGGAATAATTGCTAATAAACCAGCTGTCATTGGCCATAAATAGTTGATTGACCCCGTTATCCAAAACACAGCGGATTGAACTACAACATCTCCAATAAGTAACCATCCAAAACAAATATACCAATTTAATACAGTTTTACTTTTATTTTTTACTTTTCCGCTACCGCTCACAATTCTACTAATACTATAAGCAAAAAAAGTTATAATTACTGGATTGACCATTTTCCATATGTTACCATTGTCTCTAAAAATAAAATACAGTACACCTTCAACGGTGGTTCTACCAGTCCAAGTTAAGTATCTCCATTTAACATAAGAAAAAAGAGTATAATGTTGTGTTGTTTGTTGAAACCAGAAATCATCTCCTATTTGCATTTTCAGTAAATTATGCAGCATTAACATAGTAACTAGAAGAACAAAAAATGGTAATTTATCACTTTTAAATATTTTAACTATAAAATTGTTACTTTTATTAATACTTTTATCTTGTTTAAGTACACTAGAATTAAACATATCAACCTCCTAATATGAGTTTAGTTATTTTAAAGTAAATGTGTTTTTGGTCCATACAAAGTATCTTGCTTTACCTATTTTCATCTGTATTCCGATAACATATCTTTGATTTTTATTTAAATCTTTTATGTAAAACGTTGAGGTTATTCCTGAATTATCATACACATGATTGCCAGCTGATAGCACTTTTTCCCTTTTCCGAGTTATATTATGTACCATACTACTTTTATCATTTAATAATTTTGTAATATCTTTTCTTTGAACTATTCTAGTTTTTATTTCATAAAGATTACCATTCCTGTCTTTTAATAAAATCTTGGGCTTGACATCTATTGAGTCTATTCCTGTTACAATAGCCCATCCATTAATAGTTCCTATTCCATCACCCATTTGAATTAAATCTATGCCATATTGCATATTATTTTTCACATCCGATAGTTTAGAGCATCTATTTGGTTTTACAATTTTCATTTGCGTTTTTTGATCTAAATCAAATCCCATCAAAAAAGCAAACATTAAACATACTGTAGTCGTTACAATTATTATTGCTTTTTTATCTATACTCAACTTAATTTCTCCTTAACCATTCTCTATTTCTCATAACTTATCAAAGGTTCTAAATTTTCTATATTAAAGCTTTATTATTTATAAATTCAATCATTTTTTTCTTTTTCGTTATTATATTCATCTATAAAATAAAGAGGTCTTTTCTTAGTTTCGTTAAATATTCTTCCAACATATTCCCCTATAATACCCATTGAAATTAATTGTACTCCTCCTAAGAAAAGTAGTACAACCATCAGCGATGGGTATCCCTGAATTTTTTCTCCAAATGCTAAAGTTTTAACTATTACTATAGCCATATAAATAAATGAAAATATTGATACCATAACGCCCAAAAAACTAGATAACCTAAGAGGGAACGTAGTAAATGAAGTTATTCCTTCTATTGCTAAATCAACTAGCCTAAGATAATTCCATTTTGTTTTTCCTGCAACTCTAGGGTCACGATTAAATAAAATTTCTTTTTTATTATATCCAATCCAGCTAAACATTCCTTTTGTATATCTTTGAGTTTCCCTTAATTTTTTAAGAGCTTCAACGCATCGTCTATCTAATAATCTAAAATCCCCGGTATCTTTTTGAAGTTGGATCCTTGTTACTTTTTGCAATATTTTGTAGTAAAGCTTTGAACTCCACATTTTAAACCATGTTTCACCATCTCTGCTAATTCTTTTTGCATATATATCATCATATCCTTTTTCCCATAATTCTATCATTTTGGGAATCAACTCAGGAGGATCTTGTAAATCTGCATCCATTATTACAACTGCGTCCCCAGTTGAATAATCTAATCCAGCAACCATTGCAACTTCTTTCCCAAAATTTCTTGATAAGTTAATATAAGAAATACGTTTATCAATATTTCTGTAATATTTGATGATATTAAGAGTATTGTCTTTGCTTCCATCATCTACTAATAGGATTTCAAAATCATAGTTTTGAATTACATCAATTACCTTTATAATTCTGTCGTAAAGTTTTTTAATAACCTGTTCTTCATTGTAAGCTGGTACTAATATTGTTATTTTTTTCATATTTATATTTCCCCTAATTATATCAATTTTTAACTTTTTAGTATCATAAAAAGCTATATAATACATGTATTTTATAATTTGTACATATTATTTTGTATTATCCATGCCCATTTATATTCTAATAAAGAACGAATATACAAAATAGTTTAACATTACTATAATATCATTAATAGGATCTATTGCATATACATTTTAACATATTTCTGTTAAGCATCAGACTCTATGCAAAGACTTTGTCTTTTGTGTATAATTGAAACATGTTCACAATATTACCCATTGTATACCATATTCCGTGAAAATATATATATTTAAATCATATATCAAATATTTTTAATTATAATTGATGTATAATCGTAAAGGATGAATATATACTATATTTTAAATAGTATAACTTATAATTTACAAGGAGGAATTAATTTATGAACAAATATGCCAAAGATGTTTATTGTATTATAGTTACTTATAATCCTGAAACATCACTCATAAATTGTGTTAATAAAATATATAATCAGGTTGATAAAGTTCTTTTAGTTGATAATAATTCTACTAGTGGTCTAGATTATATAAAGGAGTGTTTATCAAAAGAAAAAGTAGAATTAATAAGAAATAAAACTAACATAGGTATTGCTTCGGCATTAAATATTGGTGTAAAAAAAGCCTTAAGTGAAAATTATACTTGGATATTAACTTTAGATGATGATTCTGAATCATCTGAGACTATGATAGAAACTATGATAAGCACTTACTTCGCAGTTCCTAAATTAGATCAAAAAAAGATTGTAGCCCTGTTCCCAAACTATTTAGATATAAATGCTAAATATAATAAGATAGATACTAGTTTACAATATACATATATTGAAACTGAAATAACCTCCGGTTCTTTAATGAAATCAACTTCCTTTGAAAATAATGGATTTTATGAAGACAAGTTATTTATTGATTATGTCGATCATGAATATTGTTTAAGAATAAAAAAGAATGGGTACAAAATCATTAGAATAAATAACGCTATACTTAACCATAGATTAGGTAACAACTCATCAATAACTATTTTTGGTAAAACAGTTATGTTTACTAATCATTCTCCATCAAGAAGGTATTACATTACAAGGAATAGATTTTATGTTTGGAATAAATATAAGAATTCTTCAGCAAAATACATATCTATTGACAAAAAATTGTTTTTACATGAACTAATAAAAATTATTTTGTTTGAAAAAGAAAAAATATTAAAATTAAAAAACATTATTATTGGTTATCGTGACTATAAACATAATGTTTTTATCAAGCATAATATATAAAATAATATTATATTTGGGATTCTGAACTAAAAACTGATTATAATATTTAAATATAAAAAGAAAAATAGGCTGTATTTCAAAATGATTTTTTTAATCATTTTGAGACATAGCCTTTGTTATTTTGTTTTATTTCTATTTTTATATATTATTTTAATATTTTGTGGTATGTCATAATAATAACGCATCCAATATTGCTGATAAGAAGCAGACCCCCAGGGGCTACTTTCAGCAAACGTTAAATCATATTTATTTAAAATAATTTTTGTAAGTTTTTTATCTGATTTTATTTCTAAAGAACTTTTATTTAGTATTGATACATTTTCTTGACGCAAAGGGAAATTATTTAAATATCCATTAAATATATAAATATAATTAATGGATGCAAATAAAATCGTAATTGAAAGAATACAAATATTGATTTTAAAATTAGTTTCTCTAAGTAAATAAAATAAGATCATAGGAACAAAAATGAAAAATGGTAGTAATGTCCGATCTCCCCCATAAGGAACTACTAGTCCCGATAAATACATTGCTATGTTTCCTATAACTAATGATATCACTTGTCCATTTTTCCGTATCATTGCATTCTTAATCATAATATATATTGTTAATGCAAGTGTAACTATTATAAATATGCATTTATAAATTGTTAAATTTAATACATTACTATTGTACAATATAAAATAATATATGAAGTCAGATAAAATTAATATTGGAATAATAGAATAAAATTTTTTCTTATGTTCTCTGCTAAAAATATACACTGAAATTATAAAAAGGCACAAAAAAAACAAAACAATTATAGGTAGAAGATTATTAGAAAATATTAGATTTAATTCATCTTTTCCTCTTAAAAATAGTCGTTCACTAAATTTCAAATTATAAAATTGCAAATTGGATCTATCTTGGATTCTAGCTTTGCTTCCAGGTGCAAAGATCAAGATGAAATAACCTAAAATTGAAAATAAGAAACATGAAAATTTAAAAATATTTATTCTCTTTTGGAATATATATATGCATATATTGTAAAACAAAGAAGTAACACATATCATAAGTCCAGTAAATTCATGTGTCCATCCACCAATAAAAAAACCAAAAAATACTATAATCTTCATTCTTTTTGTTGGCAACTTCTGAGAAAATAATATAATAATTAATAAAGATATAAATGCAGACGTCCAAAGATATACCACCGAAGCTGTAAACCACATTACACCTTCTCTATATATGCTAATATTGCTAAGCCAAAAAAAAGCAAACATAAAAATCATGTTATATACTCTCTCCCTATTGCCACCACTATTACTAATTTTAGAAATCATATTAAAGCATGCAAACATAACAATTGATTGCATTATCTTAATAACAATTGGATTAAATTTTAACAAAACAATTAAGATAAAGAATGCAGGTATTCTTCCTCCCCACCCGAAATAATGCCATAAAAGAAATTTCATTATTTGTATTATATTGTAATTATTTCCTATATTATATAGTTTAGGGAAATTTATTTTTTCAATCCCATAAGTTAAAGAACCATATCCGAAATCATCAAAGGAAAGTACACCAAGTAAATTTTGTATCAAAATCAAAATAAAAATAGTGAGTAAAATTATGAACAATATTATACTATTTTTATTTTTTCGTAATAATTTATACACAGTGAATACCCCCATTTAATACCATAATCATAATATTTTATAACTATTTGCATAATAGTTTAAGCTCTTCTTAACAAATATTTCATAATTATATTTAAAATCTTGTCCTTTAATAAGAATAGCACTAAGAAATATACTGAACATCCTAATATAAAAGCCAAACCCAAGCTTATAAGAGCTGAGTGAACAAAGAACTTTACAATTAATATAACTACTGTCATAGCAATCGAAGCAATCGGATAATTTAGATTTTCCTTATTAAAAATTAGATTTTTAATAATATTCCTACTATAATACATTTGAATTATAGTTACTGCTAGTTCTGCAACCATTGTTGCTATAGCCGCACCATTTTCCTTGAAAATTGGTATTAAACATAAATTAGCTATAAAATTAGCCACTGCTGCAATAACAACTGATTTTGCTATGTATCGTTCTTTTCCCATTGGAATAAGTATTTGTGTGTTAGTTACATTACTAATTCCAACTAATAATATTACTGGACTTAATATTCTCATGGTCATAACCGCACCTCCAAACTTTGCACCTAAGAAAAGAGGGACCAATCTATCCGATATTGCTATTAAAGCAAATATAAATGGTATTGAAATTAAAAGTACAAATTGTATTGATTGTTTTAGTAACAAATGAATTTCATCCATTTGTTTATTCTTAAAATAAGTTGATAATCTTGGCGTTAGAACTAAACCTAATGCAGTAACAACAGCAATTACAACTTTATTTATTTTATTAGCTGCAGAATAAATACCAACAGCCGAAGCAGCCGCCATAAATCCAAGCATAGTTGTGGTTAAATTTAGATATATACTTGCTGCTATTTGAGATGAAAAAATATAAAACAATGGTTTAAGATGTTTTTTTAAATTTAGATTTCGAAATTGTAATTTTACATACTTTCTAGCAGATAAAATGTTTAATATATTGGAACCACTAATTCCAATAATTGATACAACCGAATACAATATATAATCATTTTTTTGTTTTATAAACATGTAAATAAAGAAAATAGAAATAACTTTTATTATAATACTTCTAATAGTTATATATTTATAATCCTCAAATCCTTGAAATAACCAATCTATAGCAAAGACGTTTAGCAACATATTTACTGATGTGAGATAAAATAATAAACCTTCAGAATTGAATTTTTTAACAGATAAAATCGTAATTAATAGTGCCACTGTACTTAGTAAGTTAGAGATAATCCCAATAATAAAAAGCTCTGAAAAAACTTTATCGGTTTCTTGTTTAGAATTTCTAGCTCTTGCAATTTCTCTAACACCATACAATGGTATGCCTAACGATCCAGCAAAAATAAAATATTGTACTACTGAAGTAGCAAAATCAACTTTTCCTATGCCTGTTGTTCCTAAAACTCTTGATACATATGGAAAAGTGATCAGTGGGAAAATTAAATTCAACAAATTTAGCAATAAATTTAAAACATAATTCTTTTTTACTGATACCGATTTTATCGCATCTTTCATGTTATGCACATCCTAATTAAAACTTATTTATGTATTATTCGACATTTAATTTTCCTATCAATTTAACTTACCAACTAAATTAAAGTTATATTTATTTCGATACATTCTTAAAAATTCAAGCTACACCAAAGCTAAATCAATGGCGTAGCTTGAATTTATTAAAAATTTATTTTAGTTTCACTTAATTTTTTCCTGTTTTTATCTTTTTCTGATAGTATTATTTCTTTAATGCCATCAGTAGGCCATTCTACACTTACTTCTTCATCATCCCAAGCTATGCCACCCTCAAATTCAGGGTGATATAAATCTGTACATTTATATACAAATTCAGCTTCTTCTGAAAGTACTAGGAATCCATGAGCAAAACCTTCTGGTATATAAAACTGTTTTTTATTCGCCGCACTTAGTTTTACACCAACCCATTTTCCATAAGTACCAGATCCTTTTCTTAGATCAACTGCCACATCAAAAACTTCTCCACTGGTTACTCTTACAAGTTTTCCCTGGGAATGCTGAGTTTGAAAATGAAGTCCTCTAAGTACACCTTGTTTTGATTTAGATTGATTATCTTGAACAAACACCTTATCGAGTCCTGCATTTTTGAATTCTTCATAGTTATATGTTTCCATAAAATAGCCTCTATTATCTCCAAACACTTTAGTATCAATAATATAGACGCCTTCTATTTCAGTTTTGTTAAAATTAAAATTTCCCATTTTATTCACTCCTTAGTTTTTTCCATACATCTTTTCATAATATCCTTGATATTGTCCAGAAGTGATATTATTCATCCAATCTTTATTATCTAAATACCATTGTATAGTCTTTTTTATTCCTATCTCAAAAGTTGTTTCAGGCTGCCATCCAAGTTCATCTCTTATCTTTGTAGGATCAATACCATACCTTCTATCATGACCTTTTCTATCCTCTACATACTTAATCAAGTTATCTGTAACGGCTTTGTCTATATTATTACCAACATATTCAATTATAGTCTTTACAATATAAATATTTGTTCTTTCGTTGTGTCCACCTATATTGTAAACTTCACCAAGTCTTCCGTTATTAATCACCATATCTATTGCTTTGCAATGATCCTCAACAAAAAGCCAATCCCTTATATTAAGTCCATCACCATATATAGGTAAATCTTTTTTATCCAAACAATTATTTATTATCAATGGTATTAGCTTTTCAGGAAATTGATACGCACCATAATTATTAGAACATCTTGTAATGTTAACAGGCATCTTAAAAGTATCAAAATATGCCTTAACCATAAGGTCTGCTCCAGCCTTACTTGAAGAATATGGACTATGTGAATCTATAGGAGTAGTTTCCATAAAGTATCCTTTATCTCCAAGCGATCCGTAAACTTCATCTGTTGACACCTGAAGGTATTTTTTTCCTTCTTTAAATCCATCCTTTGTTTCCCAATGTTTTTTTGCCGCATTAAGTAAAGTTACAGTACCCAAAACATTAGTCTTTGCAAAAACTTCTGGTTCTCTAAGGCTTCTGTCAACATGTGATTCCGCTGCAAAGTTGACAAGATAATCTATTTCATTACCTTCAAATATATTTTCAACAATCCCTGTGTCACATATATCCCCTTGTACAAAAATATAATTAGGATTATTTTCTACCATTTTTAGATTTTCCAAGTTTCCTGCATATGTTAACTTATCTAGGTTTATTATCTTAATATCATTATATTTTTTAAACATATGATGAATGAAATTTGAACCGATGAACCCTGCTCCACCTGTAACTAAATATGTTTTCATTTTAAACCTCCAAACTATTTTTTTTCGATTAAACTCATTAAATATTTACCATATTCTGTTTTCATCAAAGATTTAGCTAATTTTTCAACTTGTTCCTTATTAATCCATTTATTTCTAAATGAAATTTCTTCTATGCAAGCTATGTATAACCCTTGTCTTGTTTGGATTGCTTCCACAAAGTTAGCTGCATCTAAAAGATTTCTATGAGTTCCTGTATCAAACCATGCCATACCTCTTCCAAAAAGCTCAACCTTTAACTTACCACTATTTAAATATTCATTATTTACGGCAGTTATTTCTATTTCACCTCTTGCAGATGGTTTTATGTTTTTTGCAATTTTCACTACTTCATTATCATAAAAATACAATCCTGGAACTGCATAATTAGATTTCGGATTTTCTGGTTTTTCTTCTATTGAAATTACATTGTTATCATCATCAAATTCAACTACACCATAAGATCTTGGATTACTAACGTGATACCCAAAAATAGTTGCCCCATTTTCTCTTGACGCTGCTGTCCTTAATCGTTCTGTAAATCCGTAACCATGGAATATATTATCTCCTAAAACCAAAGCCACTTTATCGTTGCCAATAAATTTTTCTCCGATGATAAATGCGTCCGCTAGTCCTTTTGGCTCGCTTTGCACAGCATAACTAAGCTCTAATCCTAATTGTTTTCCATCTCCTAGTAGTTCTTTAAATACACTTAAATCCCTAGGTGTTGAAATTATTAAAATTTCCCTTATATCTGCTAACATTAAAACAGATAGTGGATAATATATCATAGGTTTATCGTAAATAGGGAGTATTTGTTTAGATACCGCTTTAGTTAATGGATATAATCTAGTTCCAGATCCCCCTGCTAAAATAATTCCTTTCATTATGTATTGCCTCCTTAAAATCATATGTAAAATATTATAAACAAACAAGCTAATTATACAATAAAACATTTTATTTGTCTATTTTTTCTACACTGAAAACTTTACAACATAACTCTAAATTTATTGCGCCTAAATACAAATATTTTGTTTGTAACAAAAGCAAATATTATATAATAAAAAAAAGGTTGCCATTTTACTAAGACAACCTTTTTTATAAATGCTACTAATTAATTAATATTATATTAATTTATGAATCACCCTAATAGCACTTTTAAGTCCTAATTTTTATATATTGGTATATCAAATTGCATTGATGGATTTTGAACCATACCTGCCAATTTTTTTATGTTACTTATCTGACTATATGCCCAACTTACGTCTGTAGCATACTGATGATTCCCTGGAGAAGCCGGATTCCATCTCATCTTATATAGTGTATTTTGTTTATAATTACTATTATTTATATAAGAACCAGATATCCATTTTGCTCCGCCATAAATTGCCTGATCTACACTAAACCAACCTTGGTTGTATGCATATTGTGCACCCATTGTAATAGGATCACTATCATATGCACCTATTCCAAATAAGTTATATGTAGTTCTTCCATTTACAACAACTCCAGTTGCAAGTCGTGATGTTCCATTGCCGCTTTCAAGTAATGCATGTGATGCCAGGTAAATTGGATTAATATTATTCTGTTGTGCAGCAGCAAGGAATTGTGCTCCTTTACCAGCTAATACCCCTTTTCCAGAAAGTATTGAGTTTAAATCTGCTACAGTTACACCCTGCATATAATCAAGTCTTAGAAATTGATATATTCCATAGTTGTCCATGAAATTTGTTGGGTCAACGTAATGTCTAACAGTATTACTATCTGCGCTTACCCAGTTCCAATTTGAGGCCATAACCGGTTCACCATAATTCATCTGTGAATTTACAGCTTGCGAAAGTGTACTTCCATAAGTTGTGCCGGTCTGGTTATTACCTGCAAATTTATATATCTTTGTGCTTTGCGATGTAACAGTTCCATCATTGCCTATGCTATTTATAGTAACTGTATTTAGTCCATTAGGAATTGAAGCATAGTTTAAACTATAATCAAATCCGCTAGTACTACCTCCAACGTAATTTGGATAAGCATTATTAACATCTGCTCTTGAAAGTCCAATATTTGCATCACCTATATGTGTACTGTTCACATATATCTGTACAGTTTTAACTCCTAAAGAACTTAGTGACCAACCTTTAACATCCAGTTGTCCAGTTTGTGTGTTAATAAAGATTCCATCTGTAGGTGCGTCAATGCACATCATTGGTTTAAGTACTTGTACATTAAAAGATACAGATTGCTGATTTAGACTAAAATCCTTACCAATAGTTTGTACAATAACTGTATGCGTTCCATTTGTCATGCTTGATGTAGGTAGTTTATAAGAATACCCACTAATATTTCCATTAATATATCCACTTGTGCCTACACTGGAAGAATCAAGTCCCATAGTAGCATTTCCTAAGAAGCTCCCATCCAAATACACATCAGCTTCTTGATTACCATATTGATTGAGTGAATATCCAATTAAACTTACGCTCTGATTATTCCTAAATGTACTACCATTTGCTGGTGAAGTAATAGCACTTTTAGTAGCAAGATTGTGAGGTTCATCTTTAACTATTTTAATTCTAATAGCTTGAGCATCCAAATTTTTTCCTGTTGTACCAGCTATTTCACCATCTTCTGCCCAAGGTGTCCATCCTATTGTACCAACATGCATTTGATATTCCACATGATATCCTGTAACACCATCAAGCTGAATTTTTATGGCTTGAATTCCAATATTTTGTCCAGTTATTCCTGCTTGTTGTCCATTTTGAACCCATCCTATCCAACCTATATTGTCAACATGCACCTGATATTTAATATTCATACCTACTGGTGCATTTTCAATTTTGATTTTCATAGCTTCAAGTCTCAAACTTCTTCCGATTGTTCCTGCAACATTTCCATCCGTGGTAAGATTTTGCCAATCTATATTTTGTACATGTGCTTGATATACTGCAGAAATATTGGTTGTTTGCGGTGTAGTCTCAACATCTTTGACAATCTTAATTCTTATTGCTTCAATTCTAAGATTTCTTCCTGTTGTCCCAGCCTGTTGTCCATCTTGAACCCAAGCCATCCAACCTAAATCTTTTACATGCACCTGATACTGAACGTGATATCCTTGAGCATTATGAAGCTGAATCTTTATAGCTTGCATTGCTAAATTTTGTCCTGTTGTCCCTGACTGCTGTCCATCTTGGACTTGAGCTTGCCACCCTATATTCGCCACATGTGCTTGATATGTAACATACATCCCAGATTTAGGTGTTGACAGACTGACTTTTAATGCCTCAAGTTGCAAAGATTTTCCTGTTGTTCCTGCATCTTGACCAGCATTAACTGGACTTTGCCATCCTATCTTTGCCACATGTGCCTGATATGAAACACCAACATCACTTATTGTATCAGCCTTTACTGATATTGTTTGTCCATAAATGATAACTATAGCTAATAGTAAAAATACCTTAAAACAATTTAAAACTATATGTCTAATTACTCTCATTTTTTCACCTCCCCTCACATACATTCTACCTTAATAATCGTATTGTTCAATATTTAATTTAGTTAATACGTTATTTTCCTGTTAATCTTACCACTTTTTTTTGAAATAGCAAAACAATAATGAAGTGTTAGCTACTAACACTTCATTATTGCCTTTTTTATACATTGAAATTATTATTTTATTAATTACATACCTCAGTATTATTGTCATTAATAAGTGCTTTCAACTTCACTATTTAATTCATTGCTGCTAATTGTGAAGGAAGAAACTAAAAGCATCTATATTAGGAGCATCTATCATACTACGAACATGAACACCATAGTTCTGATTATCAGCAACATATGCTTGTGTATGATCATCTGGGTTTAACCAATCAAGAAATACAAAAGTATGTGTAGGATTACCAGTACCATCATTAATAGTAAAACAAATACTCCCTGGTGTTACTTGTCCTATATCTGTATATTTTTTAAATCCATTTGTCATTAGATACGGAACGTAATGTGCCGTATTTGCCATTGATTTTGGAACATAAATGCCTATATTTCTCATTGCTTGACTTGAAAAATATACACAGTTATTGCTAAAATCCCCACTATGAAGTGCTACAGCTTGATTAACCGTACTACTTACATTGGCATCTGAACTTAAATAATCCGTTAATTTATAAGCAGTGGAACTCAAAACTGAATCACTGGGGTTATTTTCTGGAGGAACAGTTGTTCCATCCAGATTGGAAACTATGCGTACTCTAATTCCTTCTATACGTAGTCCTTCTCCGTTTGTTCCTGCCTCTTGTCCATCTTGAACCCAATGTTGCCATCCTAAATTTTGAACATTAACCTGATATTGTACAGTATACCCTGGTGCATTGGAAAGTTGTATTTTTAAAGCCTCTATTCTTAGTCCTTGTCCTACAGTACCTGCATCAATACCCGCACTAGTCCATGGCTGCCATCCAAGTTTCTCAACGTGAGTTTCGTACTTTAAAGTTGCTCCTTGTGGTGCATTAGAAAGTTGCATATTCATAGCTTCTATTCTTAAAGGTTTCCCCTGAGTGCTTGCTACTGCACCATCTGAAACAGGAGCTTCCCACCCAATATCCTCAACATGAATTTTATATTGAATACTGATATTTTTGACTATCCTTATTTTGATTGTTTCTAGCCTCAATCCACGACCTTGTGTTCCTGCTATAGTCCCATTTTTAACCCAAGACTGCCAACCATCGCCTTGAATTTGTGCCTTATATTCAACTGAATATCCAGGCATATTTGCTAGTGATATTTTCAAAGCTTCTATCCTTAATCCTTTTCCATCTGTTCCTGCTTCATTGCCGTCACTAAATTGTGATTGCCAACCTATATTCTGAACATGAGCTTGATATATTATTTTAGCTCCTTTTGGCGCATTTATTAGTTGTATTTTCAAAGCTTCCAGTCTTAAACCTGCTCCCTCTGTACCTGCCATCTCACCATCACTAACGTAATTTTGCCAGCCTATATTTTGTACATGTCCTTCATACTTAACTGAAATTCCATCAGTTTGTGTACTAGTAACATTTACATTGCAAGTAGCAATCTTATTACCATCTGTTGTTTTTGCTGTTATTACAGCATTTCCCGCACTTATGGCTGTTACCTTACCGTCCTTATCTACAGTCACCATTGAATTATTTGATGATGTCCATGTTACTTCTTTATTTGTTACGTTCTCTGGAGTAACAGTAGCAGTTAAATTATCCGTTTGTCCTGAAGTTAAATTATCTGTAGTTTTGTTTAAACTAATTCCATTTACATTCACAATTGTATTAACATTAACAGTACAACTTGCTGACTTATTTCCATCTAAAGTTGTAGCAGTTATTATTGCAGAGCCTGCTTTAACTGCCACTACATTTCCTAAAGCATCAACACGAGCTACTGAAGCATCTGAAGACGCCCAACTTATTGCTTTGTTAGTTGCATTTGTTGGTGATACATTTGCCACTAGTGTATCTGTTCCACCTGTAAGTAATGTTTCTGTTGTTTTACTGATCCCTATACTTGTAACATTCACATTATTAACAGTAACATTGCAACTGGCTACTACATTTCCCTCTAACGTTGTAGCAGTTATTGCTGTTGTTCCTGCTTTTACTGCAGTTACTTTTCCAGTATTATCTACTGTTGCAACTGAAGCATCTGAAGATTTCCAATTAACTGATTGATTTTCTGCATTTACCGGTGCCACAGTTGCTGATAAATTATCAACTTGTCCTACGGTTAATACATCTGTAGTTTTATTTAAACTAACAGATTGTACACTAACAACAGGAATTATTTTAATTTCTATTGCCTCAACCCTAAGAGCTTTTCCCGTTGTCCCAGCAATATTTCCATCATTAACCCACGGTTGCCATCCAATAGTCTGAACATGAGCTCGATATTGTACTTTATACCCCGGCAAGTTTTCTAAAGAAATTTTGATTGCTTCCACCCTTAATGCTTTGCCATCTGTTCCAGCTTCAGCATAGTCACTAACAGGTGTTTGCCACCCAATATTCTCTACATGAGCCTGATAATCTATTTTTGCCCCTGCTGGTGCATTGGTAAGCTTGATTTTTAATGCTTCTACTCTTAACGCCTTACCATCTGTTCCAGCTTCAGCACCATCACTGACTGGTGTTTGCCATCCAATATTTTGCACATGTCCTTGATATGTAACTCCTACCGGCGTGGTATCAGCAAAAGTAATAATAGGTAAAGAACTAGTAATTAAAATTGCAACAAAAAATGTACTTAATAATTTTTTCATGATCTACCCCCCGCGTTAATTAAAACATATTTAACAATATCATACAAGGGAATTAAGGCTTTTTATATTCAAAATTGTAATATATTAAATAATTGACTCAATTTGCACATAATCATATCCAATATTTTATTATTTTTTTAGAGTTTTAGCATAAAGATCCTTAAATATAGGGTTATCTTTTATAGTTAATAAATACTCCATAAATGGTTTTTGTAGTTCTTTTCTCTTAAGAGCAAATTCTACTGTTGCCTCTAAAAATCCTAATTTGTCCCCTACATCGTATCTTCTTCCTTCAAATGTATAAGCATACATTGCTTCTTGCTGTATCAATGTTTTAAGTGCATCTGTTAATTGTATTTCATCACCTTTTCCAGGTTTGGTATGTTCTAGTATCTCAAATATTTGTGGTGTGATTATATATCTTCCAAGTATAGCTATATCTGAAGGTGCTTCTTCTACTTTTGGTTTTTCTACTAGATCTTTTACCTTATAAACAGAATTTTCAATATGCATTCCACTTATAACTCCATATTTTGATACCTCATTATGTGGTACTGGTTGTACCCCTAATATTGTTGTTTTATATTCGTCATAACAATCCATTAATTGCTTTAAGCATGGTGTCTTACTATCAACTACATCATCACCAAGCATAACAGCAAAGGGTTCATTGCCTACAAAAGTTTTTGCACAACTAATAGCGTTTCCTAAACCTTTAGGTTCTTTTTGTCTTATATAATATATATTAGCCATATTTGATACTTCTTTAACTATCTTTAAAAGTTGTTCTTTACCATGATTTTCTAGCTCATTTTCAAGCTCAACAGACTTATCAAAATGGTCTTCAATAGCTCTTTTGTTTCTACCAGTTATTACTAGTATTTCTTCAATACCAGAAGCCACTGCCTCTTCTACTATGTACTGAATTGTTGGCTTGTCAACTATAGGAAGCATCTCCTTAGGTTGAGCCTTTGTTGCAGGCAAAAATCTTGTTCCAAGCCCTGCCGCTGGTATTATTGCTTTTCTTACTTTCATAAAATCGCTCCTTCATATTATATATAGTATTATTATATATTGTTTGTTTAATTTTAACAAGTTCATGTCATTTTTTTACACCTTGTGCAACGCCTATTTCAATATTTTTTTTAACTCCAAAACCACATCATCTTTTGGATTGATTTTTTTTGCTATGTCATAATGTAATCGTGCCCGTTTCATATCACCCTTATTTATATAACACATCACAAGATTTGTACAAATCTCTATGGATTTTGTAACTTCAAATGCTTTTCTGAAATATTTTATTGCAAGGTCAAAATCGTTAATGGCTGCATAGTTTATACCTAATTCATTTGTGATATCTACGATATCGCTATCTATTGCCATTGCGTCATTTAAATAGTAAATAGCCTTTTCGTGATTGCCTAGCACTCTATACCCTACTGCTATATTAAAGTATAATATAGCATCATCTGAAAATTCATCTAAAAGTGGTAAAAGATGCTTAAGTGCTTCATTTGGGTTGTCATATATTAATTCTTTTCCTTTATCAAAATTCCTTATGTTACCAAGTATATGTTTTAAATCAATAGCTTCTTTCGATTTATTATTTGTTTTTTCTAAATAGGTGTTTATGTTAAACCATGCATCCTCATATTTTTTCTGCTTATAGTAAATTTCAGCCTTTTTGTAATACAGTCCATAATAGCCTTCTATTCTTTCTGCGCTGGTTAACATCTTTATATATTCATCTTCATAAGCCTCATCTAGTCCAATCAAATTGTCCAGGATCATAAATAGCTTATCATAGTTTTCTTCGCAACTGTCCATTTCAAGTAACCCTTTAAGCATAATATAGGCATCTTCATAGGAACCTTTTTTTACCTCATCAAATATTATACCCTTTATATATTTTTCTACTTCTTCAGGCTTTGCTTTAAGCAAGCACAAATATATCTTATTATATTTAAAGTTTTGATCTCCTCCAAGTACATAGAACATTCCTTCAATAAAAAAAGAGACTGGTAATTGTTCAAATTTCTCCCCTTCCTTTACTTTATCCATAAGTCTTATAGGTCTTACTGGTAAGTATACATTCTCTAAAACTTCTACATTAAATACTTTAGGGACACTTTCTCTTTTAAATTCCAAAAAAATAAGTTTAGATACTTTTTGTGCTAGTTCTGTATTTATATCCATAATTTCACCATCCAATTAATTCTTTCACTTACCAATTATATTAGAAACTCTGCAAAATTTAAAGTGGAAGATAATATTACCTTCCACTTTAATTATTTTCACTTTAATTACAAGCGCCATTTACTATTTCCATTACATATTTGCTGAATTCGCTTGACTTTTTGTCTGCATCGTCTTCGCTGCTCCCAATAACAGAAAGATAAACTTTCATCTTTGGTTCTGTTCCAGACGGTCTTACTACAAACCAAGAACCATCTTCTAATATAAACTTTAATACATTTGATTCCGGAAGTTCTATTTTAGCCGAAGTACCTTCTAAAATGTTCTTTTCCTCGCTTAATTTATAGTCAAAAGACTTAGCTATTTTAACTCCTCCAACTTCTTCCTTCATGGAATGTCTAAGATATTCCAGGGCTTTTTGAATCTTTTCCTGACCCTCTTTACCTTTAAGTTCTAAGGAAACTAATGTTTCCTTATAGTAGCCATACTTATTGTAAAGATCAGCTAAAGCCTCAAATAAACTTAATCCCTTGTTTTTATAATATAGGGCCATTTCACACACTAGCATTGCTCCAATTACTGCATCTTTATCCCTTACAAAAGTTCCTGCTAAACAACCATAACTTTCTTCAAATCCAAACAAATATGTATTGGCCCCTGTTTTTTCAAATTCTTTTATCTTTTCTCCAATATATTTAAAGCCTGTTAACACATCTATTGTCTCAATTTTATAATCAGTAGCGATTTTTCTTGCCATTTCTGATGTAACGATGGTTTTTATTATAACTCCATTTTTAGGAAGCTCATTAAGTTCCTTTAATGAAGAAACTATATAATGTGTTAAAAGAACTCCAGTTTGGTTACCTGTTAAAACTCTATATTCGCCCTCACTATCCTTAGCCACTACTCCAATTCTATCACAGTCTGGATCAGTTCCGAATATCACATCCGGCTGCACAGTTTTCGCAAGTTCTATGGCTAGTTTAAATACAGCTGGTTGCTCTGGATTTGGGTATGCTGCAGTTGGAAAATTTCCGTCTGGTTTTTCTTGTTCTTTTACTACATTTACATTTTCATAACCTAGTTCCCTCAAAACACGTCTAACTGGAATATTTCCAGATCCATGAATAGGAGTGTATATTATTTTTAGATTTCTTGCATTTTTCTTTACTAAATCTTTCCTTACTGTAAGTGCTTTTACTTTTTCAAAGTATATTTTATCTATTTCTTCTCCAATGACGTTCAATAACTTGCCTTGTTTGGCAGTTTCCAAATCCATTACCTTTACATCATTAAATCCATCTAAAGCATTAATACATACTAATATCTCATCTGCAGCCTTATCGGTAACCTGACCTGCATCTTCATTGTAAACCTTGTATCCATTATATTGTTTGGGATTATGAGATGCTGTAATAACTATCCCTGCCTTGCTATCTAAGTATTTAACTGTAAATGAAAGTACTGGAGTTGGCCTCAAGGATTCAAATAAATTCACAACGATGCCATTAGCACATAATACACTTGCAGCTCTATCCGCAAATTCCTTTGACATATTTCTAGAGTCATAAGCTATACTTACAGATTTTTCTCCAGTATAATTTTTATTTATATAGTCTGCTAATCCTTGTGTTGCCTTACCTACAGTATAAATATTCATTCTATTACTTCCTGCGGCCATAACACCACGAAGTCCACCAGTTCCGAATTCCAAATCTCTATAAAATCTATCTTCTATTTCCTTCTCATCTTTTATCGCTCTAAGTTCCTCTTTAGTAGCACTATCAACATATTTAGAATCAAGCCACCCTTTATAAATTTCCTTATAAGTCATAATTATATAACCCTCCTCAAATATTCAATACTTTTATTATACTCTAAAAGCTCAAATTAGAATATGTTTTTGCCCATAATTCTCATATTTAAACATTTAATCGTTGATGAAGCTCACGGTCCACATCTTGGTTTTAATAATAACTTACCAATGTCATCCATTGAAGCTGGTCCAAATATGTGTGCCAAAAGCACTCATAAGATTATAGGAGCACTTACTCAGTGTTCACTGCTTCATGTATGTTCAGATAGACTTGACGATAAAAAGTTGAAAATATTAAAGTTGTTAAAATATAGTTAAAATATTTTGGGGATGTATAAAGCTTTGTTTAAAGCTTTATACATCCCCCTTTTCAGACTAAAGCCCGAAAATATTCATTAACTTTTATCTTTTATCTTTTAACTCTTATCTTTTTACCTGTACTGCTCTCTTTCCCACCACTACAGGTATTTTTTGCAATACTGAATTTCCAAACTGATCAGTAGCTTCAATGGTGATAATATCATTATTTTTTACTTTTACCCTATAGTTAAAGTACTGCAAATTGCTAGTTCCAAGGCCTGAACCGAGACTTGAACTTAATATTTGATTTCCATTTACATATAGGAAGTAGCCATTGGTATTATCATAAACAGACCCAACCAAATCCACATAATTTTTATCTGTATATATTTTTCCATCTGGTCCTAGTAAAGGTTTTGTCAATGTAAGCTTAGGAGCGTAGGAATCGTAAACTGCATCGTAAGCATAATTACTAACTACAGTCCCATCGGTATCTTCAGCATAAACCAAAAATTTATTTGTTCCCTGATTTAACTTAAAAGCTTTAGTAAATGTTAAATCATTATTAACATTGATATTAGCTCCATTAATTCGAAATACCTTTGGTTTATGATTAACAGTTCCACTGATTACTAAGGTATTGTTTTTAACCTCCGCTGCAGATATTACATCATAACCATGCAAATTACTAAAACTTATATTTAGTGGTTCACCTTTTAAATTTGCTATTATGTGGTATACACTACTTGAACTATTGTTTACACTATCTACTGCCTCAACTGTTAATGTTGTATTACCTGAAACCGGAAGTATATAGGTGAATTCCCCTGTATTTTTATTAAGCTCTTCATCACTAAGTTTTGTACCATTTATAATAACTCGATTATTGTCAGAAACACTTTCAAAGTTAACTTTACCTGTTAATAGAGCGGTATTTTCATTAGTTACTAATCTATTATTTAAGTCAAAACTTGGACTTGTTATACTTATAACTGGATCCTTTGTTTGAAGTGTAACTTTGCATGTAATGTTTTCACCTAATAACTTTCCTTTCTTATCATAGGCATTTATACTTATGTTGTTGCTTCCTTCTTGTAATTTAATTGCTACTGTAAAAGTCTTTTTGCTTATTTGTGCTTTTACCCCATTTATAATTAAACTATTCACTCTACTGCTAACTACTCCTTTTACACTTAATTTCCCATTGTTATCCAATAACTCTTTACCAATTGTCTCACCATCGTGTACATTTTCAGCTATTACTGGAGTATCTACCGCAATACTTTCGCTGTCCACATTTCCAGCATAATCTGCGGCGCCTACTTCCACCTCATTTGTTTCATTTCTTTGTAAATTTACAATACAACTAAATGCGTCAGAACTACTATCATATTGTATTGGAGACTTTGTCCCATCAACCTGAATACCATTTACCATGACTACATTTGAATCTGTATCTACCCCAACACCCTTGTCCTTTTCTTTCCAAGTTAACTTATACGGTGAATTTATATCAGTTGTGGCCTTAGATGTTATCTTTATCCTAGGTGATGCAGTATCAATTTTTACAGGCATATAGGTTACCTGCTTGGCTTCACCGGGTAAATCTACGGTGGTTATAATTTTATAATAATAATCTCCATCTTTGGCTATTTCCATAGAACCTGTTTTAGCATTATACAGTTTTCCATCCCATTGTCCGTTATTGTAAATACTAGCTCCACCATCACCATTTTCCTTGTCTATTAAATCTTTTACTAATTTGTTATCCGAAGATAGTTGTCTTAAAACTTTTCCAGTTTCATTATCCTTATTAACTATGTCTACTTCCATTGTCTTTGCATCTCTTAAAAAAGTTAGTTCAGGCGCAACTGTATCTTCATTTGCATCACCATTTGGTGAAAATGCAATTTTATTTGTGTCTACCGTCCCAGCTGAGGTTAATCCTAAGTAATTTTGAGTTCCAAATATGGTACTAATAAGTCCTTCTTCTCCCAAAATTGTATTCGCATTCCAAAGAGGTTTATCCAATATATCAAGTTTTGAATAGTTACCGTAAAATCCAATATATGGCACACTCAATGAAGGAACCTTACTATTATCGCTGTTAAACTTAACATAGCCTTCAACAAATTGTTCTGCTTTAAAGTTTTGTGGTACTTTAATAGTAACTTTTACATTTGCATTCCCCTTTGCTGGAACTATCACTGTATTATTACTAAAACTCATTAGAGAACCATCTATATTATAATCAGAAAAGTGACCTGCAAAATCCGTTATCTTTTCAGATAGAACTCCTCCGCTAGCAAGAGTGTACTTGGCATCAGTATTTCCATAATTCTTTAAGTTTAAGCTAAACGTTGTAGTGCTCCCTATTTCTTTTAATGCAGCATCTGCTTCACCGTTGTCGTCAGTTACTATCACATTATTATTTATAGCATCCTCAACTTGGATAAGACCTGCGCCCTGCCTTCTTGGTGAATAAGGAACACTTGAATTATTTTTATCCATCATTACTTTTGAAGTGTTAATTGCTGCATTTTTTACAAGTTTAATTAGATCCCTACCACTAACATCTATCTTCTTAGCTTTTTCTGCCTCTACTATTAGTGCTTCAGAACCAGCCGCATTGGGTGATGCCATAGATGTTCCACTCATTGTTGTGTACTTATTATTATTTTGTGTGGAATAAATATTCCCCCCCGGTGCAGAAATTTCTGGTTTAAACCCTAAACTTGGAGTTGGACCCCAAGAAGTAAAAGGTGACATATCATTTGCCAAACTATTACTAGTAGCAACTTGAGTTCCATCAAGTGTTATATTTACATTTCTGTCTATTAGGTTTTTAAGTTTTACTCCAGCATCGTGTCCTATTCCAATAGAGGCAATAGTAATTGAAGCATCAATATTCATGCCTAGTGGATCATTGCTACCACCACTGGCGAGATCTTTATCGTATACAATTGCTCCCGCTGCACCGGCCTTTTCAGCTGCAAGTACTTTTTGTGAAAAACTTAAAACTCCTCTTTCTATAAGCGCTATTTTTCCTGAAACATCCTTCCCTGTAAAATCCGTAGCTGCACCTAGACCACAATCTACTACGGCATGATTGTCCTTAAGGCTTTCTTCTGGCACGCCGCTACCATCTGCATATAATAGGGTCCCATTATCGCCTATAGAAGTATACTTCAATTGTTTTGCTACTTTGCTAGTGTTTTCATATGAAGCAACTGTAAGTGCATCATCTGCAACACCAGGAGTTCCTACAGTTCCTGTATCAACCTGATTTAAAATATTTGTCTGTGGTGAATTCCACCCTGAATTTGTAGAGGATATAGCTTCATTTCCTGCTGAAACTACAACAAGTGTTCCTTTATCTGTTGCATTTTTTATTGCCTTCTGGTCAGGATCATTTGGATCTTCAAAACCTGATACTGACCCTAAACTCATATTAATTATATCTGCATGGTGGAGTACGGAATCCTCAATAGCTGCAAGCAAATCATCATCATATGCTGACTGCTCGTTTGCATAATTATTTGAAAAAACCTTCATAGCTAAAAGTTGTGCTTCTGGAGCTATTCCTTGAACTGCCTTAAAAGAAGCAGTATCATTTTCGTTCCCATTTGCAGCAACGATTCCTGCCACATGCATTCCATGCTGCTCAGTTTTGTTGTCATCTATTATAACTTGATTATCATCCGCAAAATTATACCCATATGGAACTTTATCCGTAAAAAACTTTCCTTTTCCTCCCAGTTTTGAAACATCAGAAGATTTAAGTTTTTCCTTTGAAGGATCAGTTATTTTCATATCCTTATGCATATAATCTACACCTGTATCTATTATGGATACTACCATTCCTTCTCCCTTATAACCCACGTCTTTCCATTCGTTATAAACTTGTGTTAAATTTTTAGCAAAATACATATCTGGATGATACACCTTTGCTTCAGTAACACTTTGAACCCCTGTCATTGCTTTTATTGTGTTAATATCACTTTTCTTAACTTCTGCACTAAAACCATTAACAAGATATCCAAAAGTTTTTTTAATCTTCGCCCCCGACAATGCCTGTACACTCTGAACCACACTTTGTTGCGATGATTTTACTTCTGCTATACTTTTAGAAGAATTTTCTGCTGCAGGCTTGTCCAATAACTGAACAATGACTCTTACATTGCCACTTGTACTGCTATTATCTAAAGGTGCATTTTCATTTAACGAATCATACCCTTTCTTATTATTTTTTATAGAATTTCCTTTGACTTTGTTTGATATAGCACTAACCATTAAAGCCTTTAGATCACTGCTATTTATGTTATCTGCCTTTACATTCCTTTCAAATCCTGTAAAATTTAAAGCTGAAACAAATATTAATACTAAACTAATTGATAATATACGACTCCCTTTCTTTTTCATAAGATTCCCCCCAGTTAAATAATAATTCTTCATGTTTTGTTAATATTTTACTACCAAATTATAGCAAAATCAACATATATTTTGAATGTTTGTTGATTAATCTCTAGTTTTAGTTCTTAAAATGCATTTGTCCACTCTCGTAAAAATAATCACCATACGTTCTCCCTCATCAAATCAACCTAAAAAAGAGATGATTTCTATACAATATGAGGCCACTTTTTCAGCGTCCTCATACAATATAGAAATCATCTCACAGTACTTAACTCTCTTTATAAAATTGTTATTACCACATTTACCATTTTAAACAATAGCGGTATAATTCGTTTATTAATTTACCCTAATGAATTATGAGAACTAGCATGACGCTGCATGTGAAAGAGCCTATTCGAGCTAGATTTAGAAAGACTTGGTTCCCATTTGCCAAATTACGTTAAGAAACTTTTATTGTCTGAGCGCAGCGAGTTTAAAAGTTTTAGTAATTTGGCAAATGGGAACCTTAGTCTTTCTTAAGTCTAGCGAGTAGGCTCTGAACGTGCGGTGTCATGCTAGTTCTCAACTACATTTAGGGTATTATACGTCTATTTTAGTTCAACAACGGTAACTCCATTTCCACCTTCTCCATATTCACCTAACCTGTATGACTTAGCATGATGATGCCTTTTAAGCATATCAGTAATAACATTTCTAAGCACACCTGTACCTTTTCCATGTATTATAGTAACAGATTGGAGTCCACCTATTGATGCATCATCTAGATATTTATCAACTGAATATATAGCTTCTTCAGAATCCATTCCTCTTAAATCTATAGAGGAATCAACTTGCTTTATGTTTAGCTTTAATTCTCTTTTTCTCATTTTTTTTATCTTTGGATCTTCTTTAATGACTTTATCTTTTCTTAGGTTACCAAGCTTTACACTTATTTTCATTATTCCTGCTTGGATCTGAACTTCTCCTCTGCTATCAGGTTTTGTTAGGACTATTCCATTCATATTTAATGATGGGATATATACTTCTTGCCCTTCTGCTACCTCAGTAAGTTCACGTCCATTATCTTCTCTACTAAATGAATTTTCTTCAGTTTTCTCTATTCTGTCCTTTAGTTTCTTTCTTTCCTTCTCAATCTGAGCCCTAGCGTCTGATGAGTATCCCATCTTTTCCATCTCTCTGATATTTTTAAGAATTTCGTCTGCTTCTTCTTTTGCATCTGAGAGGATTACTTTTGCCTCTTTTCTACCTTCAGATAGTGCTCTTTCTCTGGATGAAGTTAAAGTGCTTAATTTTTGTTCATACTTTTCCTTATATTTTTCAGCTTCAAGTCTAAGCATTTCGGATTTTCTTGCATTTTCCTCTGCCTTAATGGTTTTCCCCTGAAGGTTTTGAATCAAGTCCTCAAATTCTAAGTTGTCAGTAGCAATTTCTTTTTTTGCTCTTTCAATTACGTAATCAGGGAGTCCTAACCTTTTGGATATTTCGAAAGCATTTGACTTTCCTGGAATTCCCACTATAAGTCTATAAGTTGGTCTTAATGTCTCCACATTAAATTCCACAGATGCATTTTCCACACCTTCCGTTTTTAATGCATAGGCTTTAAGTTCACTGTAATGGGTCGTAGCAACTACCTTTGTATTTCTCGCTTTTAAGTTTTCTAGTATAGCCACCGCCAGTGCGGCACCTTCTGTTGGATCAGTTCCTGCCCCAAGCTCATCAAATAATACCAAACAATCTGAGTCTGCCTTTTCAATAATTTTAACTATATTATTCATATGAGAAGAAAAAGTTGATAGACTTTGCTCAATACTCTGTTCATCTCCAATATCTGCAAACACCTCTTTAAAAAAACTTACAGTGGAATTTTCTCTTGCAGGTATAAGAATTCCGCTCATAGCCATAAGTTCTAGAAGCCCTACAGTTTTAAGCGTAACAGTCTTTCCTCCTGTATTTGGCCCTGTTACAACTAGAGAGGTAAAATCCCTTCCCAGATAAATATCCATTGATACTACCTTTAATGGGTCAATTAACGGATGCCTACCTTGAACTATATCCACTATTCCATCATCGTTAACTGCGGGGCAAATTCCTCCAACTTCACTGGCATATTTTGCTTTGGAAAATATAAAATCCATTTCATATACTATACTTGTATTACTCTTTACGAATTCTATATTTTCATAAATTTTATAAGAAAGCTCCTGTAATATTTTTTCTATTTCAGCCTTTTCCTTAAGCATTAATTCCTTTATCTCATTGTTTAAATTTACAAGTCCCATTGGCTCAATAAAAAGTGTAGCCCCAGATGAACTCTGATCATGTACAAGTCCTGGAACCTGCGCTTTATATTCTGATTTAACTGGTAGTACATATCTATCCCCTCTAATGGTATAAAGATTTTCTTGAAGATAACTTGAATATCCTCTCACCATGGAACTGACCTTATCTTTCACTGAAGCAGTCTTGTTTTTAAGTGTTTTTCTTATATTAAAAAGCGTAGTACTTGCTCTATCAGATATTTCCTCTTCACTTATAATAGATATAAATATTGAATCCTCCAGTTGTTTTAGTGGAACAATACCGATGCATATATCCTCAAGAACTCTGTAACCGCCTTCTTCTTCCCTGTGGGAAATATAACTAGTAAATCCCCTTGCGCATCTTTGAATATTGGCTATTCTTAGAAGCCCTTCCGGCATAAGTGTTGCTCCTTTTTCTGCTCTAGTAATTGCTTCACGTACGTCATATGCCCCTTCAAGTGGAGGTGATCCCTTTTTCATCAGAAGTTCCAGTGCTTCCTTGGTTTCTTCTAAATGTTCTTTAACCTCATAAAGACTATTATATGGTGTAAGTTCTTCTATTAAATCTTTTGCCGCATTAGTTCCAGTATATTTTTTTATTATATCCTTAATCTTATAAAATTCTAATATTCTTAGTGATTTTTCGTTCAAAACTATTCAACTCCTCGTTTATAATGACCACGGGTAAATTTTTTATCTGTAATAGTTTCACCAGTTTTATAGCAAGTTAATACTTCTTTAACCTCTTGACTATTCTCATCCACAAAATCTATCCTTAAAGCAATAGTGCCAAGACCATTAATATCCTTAATACTATCCATGAGATTTGTAGGGAGTGAATTATATATATGGCTTCTACAATAGTTATCAGTCCTAATTAAAAATTCTTCACCCATTTTATCCTTAAGGGTATATTCCCCCTTAGTACATTCATTGTTACACAATTTACTTGTGGTTTTTCCTCCAAAAATACTGCCTACAGGACAGTATTCACTTACCATGGCCTCAAGTTTTCCGTATATTATTATGCCACAAGGTAATGGAGCATTTTTAACCACATCACCAAGTTCTTTTCTGTTTAATTCCACGCTTAAATATGTACCATTTAAAGAATTACAGTAGAAATCCAAAGAATATTTGTTAAATATATTAAGTTTATAATCTCCAATTATCTTTGTTTTTGCTCTAAATCTATTTATAATTCCTGCATTAGCCGCTACAATACCATTTATCTTAGAAAGATTTTCTTCTATAAATTCACAAATGAAATCAAACTCCCCTTTTATTATATTGGGAATTTTAAGATACAAATTACAGCCTTCTACATCTTCAATTTTAATATCACATTTTTTATTAAAAAAGTTTACCATAATAGCCTTAACACCAAATTCTTTACATACCTTAAGTTGTTCCATATTGTAAACAGACACAAGTAATTTTTCCATACTAGTGCCCTGTTTTTCTACTCTGTTAAAATCTAATTTTTTATCCATTACTCTTTTATTTTTTTCATATAGTGAATTCAATATTTTATTTATAAGTTCTCGTCTTGTATTATTTATGGCTGAAATAGGTAAAAATCCATCTTCGAATGCGCAGAAATTAATACTTTCAATATTAAAAGGTGTATTCCCTGTTTTAAGGATATTCTCTTTAACTTTTTTAATGTCCACAGGGCGATTTATGGCTTTCTTTACAAGTTCACCTGAAGCCTTAAATACTTTTCCATGATAATCACAGCTTAATTCAAATGGTTCATTAACTTTGAATTCACAGTCTATACTTAGATCATTTTTTCTTCCGTATATGTCACTGTAGCTTTTTGAAAGGGTATCTAAAAGTTCAACATCTAAAGTTTTATACAATTTATCCTTATATGCATAAAATGTTGGCATAAGTCTTACATTATCACCACTCCTTGCCTCTGTAACTTCAATTGAATCTTTTATTATCTTTGAAACTATAAAACCACCTTCACCTACTCTAACTCCGTCTTTAATCTTTATCCCTTCCTTAAGAGTAACAGAAAAGTCTTTATTAGCCTCTCCAATTAGCAGACCCGTATTTTTAGGGAACGTATAAGCCATCATGTCCTTGCCTACATTTCCAAACATATATGCCTTTGAAAAACCTTCTCTATTAAAAAGTTGCATCAGTTTTTTTGTCTCACTTTTGCAATCAAATTCTCTATTTTCATAGGCACTTTCGATTGCCCTCCTATAAATGCTCACAACACCAGCTACATATTCAGGTCTCTTCATTCTTCCCTCTATTTTAAGGGAAGATGTATTACTACTAATAATTTGTGGTACATCTTCTAATGCACATGTATCTTTAGGGCTTAATACATATCCTTTAAATTCTCGCTTACCCGTTTTATCCAAAAGAGTATATGGCATTCTACAACTTTGAGCACATCTTCCCCTGTTTCCACTCCTGGCCCCAATCATACTGCTCATAAGACACTGACCAGAATAACAAATACATAGGGCGCCATGTACAAATATTTCAGTTTCAATATTTAGGTCCTTTGAAATATGTTCAACTTCATTGAGTCCTAGTTCTCTTGACAGCACTATTCTACTAAAACCTAAGTCTTTAAAATATTTTGCACCCTCACCATTATGTATAGTCATTTGGGTAGATGCATGAAGCTGGAAATCGGGAAAATTTTGCTTTATTAGATATGTAAGACCTGTATCTTGAACAAGAAGTGCATCTACACCTATTTCATATAGAAATTTTATATATACTAAGGCATCCTTTATTTCACTGTCCTTCAATAGAGTATTTACCGTTATATATATTTTAACACCATAACCATGGCAGTAATTAACCGCATATATCATATTTTCATCATCAAAATTTATTGCAGAAGCTCTTGCTGAAAATCTGCTACCACCTAAATATACTGCATTTGCACCATTTTGCACCGCTGCATGAAGACTATCAATACTACCGCATGGGGCAAGTAACTCTATTCTTTCTTTCATCACCATCATCTCCTAATCTACAATCCTTATTATTATACAACAAGTTACCATAAATTTAAAATAGGGATTCATAGAACCCCTATACTTTAACATATTCATCTTTATTTTCAATGGAGTATATTCCCTTTATTCTAGCATTTATCTTTGCTACTTCTTTCATAACAATATCATTGTACGTTCTATTATATATAATGGACTTTGTACATCCTGATAAAATTTTTGCTGGGGTAGATACAAGTTCTACATTTATGCTATTTTTCTCAAGTTCATTATATATATAAGCCGCTTGACTGCTAGATACAAAAACCATTATATACCTTTCCCCCATAACACCAACTCCTATTATTCTAGTTGTTCCCTATATATCTTACTGCCTCAATTAATTTTTCAATATCATAAAATGTATTAAAATAACCTATACTTATCCTTACCGTTCCAAACTTTTCCGTTCCAATAACCTTATGAATAAGAGGTGCACAGTGAAAACCTGTTCTTACCGCAATCCCTTTTTGGTTAAGCATATATCCAACCTTTGCACTATCCATATCTCCAATGTTAATTGACACTACAGCTGCTCTATTTTTACTATGCTTTAAACCATATATTTTAACGTTTGGAATTTTTATTAGTTCCTGAAGAAGATATTCAGTTAGCTTTTCTTCATGGCTCTTTATTTTCATAACACCAGTTTTTTTTATAAACTTTATTCCTTCACATAACCCTGCTATGCCGGGAGTATTTAGAGTACCACTCTCAAATTTATCTGGTAAAAAATCTGGTTGAATCATTTCGCTTGAGTTGCTACCAGTTCCCCCTGAAATAAACTCTTTTAAATCTATTCCATCTTTTATATAAAGGGCCCCTGTTCCCTGTGGTCCTAAAAGTCCCTTATGCCCTGGAAAAGCTAGTAGTCCAATATTTGATTTTTTTACATCTATATCAAAGATTCCTGCCGTTTGCGAGGCGTCTACCATAAAAACAATACCTGCATTTTTAGCAATGCTACCTATTTCCTCTATATTTTGAATAGTACCTAACACATTTGAACCATGGTTTATTACTATTAGTTTTGTATTCACCTTTATTTTACTCTTTAACTCATCTAATTTAACAAATCCATTTTTGTCTACATTTATTAGTGTTACCTCAGCACCTTTGCCTTTAAGATAACTTAATGGTCTTAATACTGAGTTGTGCTCAATAACCGTACTTATTACATGATCCCCATTGTTTATGATACCTTTTATAGCTATATTTATGGCTTCAGTAGCATTTACCGTGAAAACTATATTAAAAGGATTATCTATATTAAAAAGTGAGCTAATTTCACTTCTTGCCTCTGCAATTTTTTTAGATGCCTTTAAAGACATATCATGGGAGCTACGCCCTGGATTTGCAGCATAATTTTTCATGCAATTTAATACTTCATCATATACATTGCTTGGTTTTGGAAAAGAAGTAGCCGCATTATCTAAATATATCATCCGCCATCACACCTCGTATAATACTTATTTTGCTCTAATTTAGTATATGCAATACTTAGGAAAGTGGGACTAAATGAAGTAAAGGATATGCATATGCACATCCTTTACTTGGTTTGCTTTAATTCTTTAATATAATCTTTTTTCGTTTTTGCAAGTAATATTTGATTTTCCAAATATTTGTTTTCAAGATCCATTAGCTTGTACTTTGCAGACTGTAGATTAAATCTTAACTGCCTATTATCATCTTTAAGTTTCTGTGCTTCCTTTGTATCCTTTGTCATAGATTCAATGTACCTTGTTAATTTTTCGATTTTTTTATCCTTTTCTATGTCTTCATCATTTGAACCATTTTTATCTATTTCCGTTCTAAGTTCTTCTTTTTCTTCATTTAATTTAGTTACTTTTTTACTTAGCTCATCTGCTTTATTTTTTAATTCCTCTATTTCATCTGAAAGTTTCTCATTATATTCTCCACTTTTATAAAATTCATCAGCCGAATTCATGGCAGTTAAGATAGCCGCCTCAGATGTACTTAATTTGGGATTATTTTCCATAATATTTTTAATTTTTTTATCTACATAGTTGGCTACGGTATGTAAGTATTCTTCTTTTTCATTACCAACTAATTGATATTCTTTACTATTCACTCTAACAGTTACCGAACTCATGAAAACACCCTCTTAGTTTTATCTTAATTAATTTTAACATATTATCGTTTACTATACAATTATAGAAATTGATTTCCATATCTTATATCATGATTCTCCTTTACAACAATCCTAAAAAAGAGTGACAAACTTCACTAACTTCTCCAGTTAAGAGTTAAGAGTTAATGAAGATTTTAGGCCATGCTGAAAAATCAATAAAATAAAGATGCAAGCAGATTTGTCAATACAAATCCACCTACATCCCTAAAAACAACTCTAAACTATGAAAGCTTTTAACTTGTCACTTAACGAAGTTTGGCTCCTAAAGTATACTCAAGAGTGCTTAATATCTTGTTATGAACCTTTTCAACTTCTTTATCTGTAAGCGTCTTATTTTCATTTCTATAAGTTATTGAATATGCTATACTCTTCTTGCCTTCTGGTATTTGTGTACCTTTATATACATCAAATAACTTAAAGCTTTCAACAATATTGCCTCCATGTCGTCTTATAACATCATCAATTTGCTGAACTAAAATGCCGTCATCTAAAATAATGGCCATATCTCGAGTTACAGCTGGAAATTTAGGAAGAGCTTTATATTTTCTTTCTATAACTGCATTGTCAATTAATGCATCCAAATCAATTTCAGCAACATAACATTCTTCATTAATACCATAACCCAAAGTTACATCAGGATGGATCTGACCCAGAGTTGCCACTGTTTTCTGATTTAATTTTGCAGTTGCCGTTTTCCCTGGATGATAACTGACATTTTCAGTTTCTCGTTCATAAGATATATTTTTAATATCCAATGTTTCAAATACATTTTCAACTATACCTTTAAGATCAAAATAATCCGCGTCTCCATATATTCCTATGGTCACCACATTTTTTTCCTTTGGTATTTCACCCTCAGCTCCACTAGGAACATAATTTTTACCAATTTCAAATAATCTTACTATTTCATTGTTTCTTGAATAGTTTCTTGAAAAAGCTTCCATCATAGAAGGAATTGTTGTGGTTCTCATTATACTGTAATCTTCACCTAGTGGATTTCTTATTGTAACTGCTTTTCTTAGATCGCTATTTTTTGGCAAAAGTATTTTATCAAAAACCTTTGGGCTAACAAAAGAATAACATATTGCTTCACTTAAGCCAGAAGATATTAATGTATCTACCACTATATTTTTAATAATTTGGTTTTTATATCTCCCTGTTCTTACACTGGAAACCCTAAGATCAGTAGATGGCACCTTATTATAGCCGTAGATCCTAGCAACTTCCTCCGCAACATCTTCTCTTATGTTAATATCTGATCTAAATGTCGGAACATTAACTATTAAATTCTCACCTGATATTTCAGTTGTAAGTTCCAATCTATCAAGATAACTCTTCATCTCATTTTTTGTAAGGTTTAATCCAAGGAATGTATTTATCCAATTTGAATCTACTTCAACAGAATGTTCTTTCACAGGATTTTCATATATATCAATAGTTCCTTCAATTATTTCTCCTGCATTAAGCTCTTCAATTAAATTGCAAGCCCTATTCATTGCAGTTTCTGCAAGACATGGATCTAGATCTTTTTCAAACCTACCTGAAGCATCAGTTCTTAAGTTTAGCTCTTTTGATGACACCCTAACATTTGTTCCGTCAAAATTTGCACTTTCAAAAATTATTTCAGTTGTATCTTCTTTAATTTCTGAATTAAGACCACCCATAATTCCTGCAATGCCTATAGTTTTATCGCCATCTTTTATTGTAAGGATATTGCCTCTAAGTTTTCTTTCCTGCTCATCTAAAGTAACAAAACTTTCGCTGTTCTTAGCTCTTTCAACTACAATTGTGTTTGATGATATAACTCTTCTATCATAAGCATGCATTGGCTGACCAAGCTCAATCATTACAAAATTAGTTATATCCACAATATTATTAATTGGTCTTACCCCTGCTTGTAATAATTTTTCTGCCATCCATGCAGGTGAATCTGCGATTTTAATATTTTTTACGCCTCTTGCCATATATCTCTTGCAAAGTACATCTTTAATCTCTACTTTTATTTCATTCTTTATGTTGTCTTTACATTTTACGCTATAATCTAGTGGTGGCATTTTATAATTTATATTAAGAGTAGCTGCTGTTTCTCGCGCCATTCCAACAGCACTAAGACAATCTGGTCTATTTGAAGTAATTTCGAAATCAATTACAGCATTATCTAAATCCAAAACTTCTTTTATATTTTTGCCTACTACAGTGTCTTCAGGTAATATCATTAGCCCATGTATGGTTCCCTCGTCTGCAAGTCCTAGTTCTTCCTCAGAGCACATCATTCCGTTAGAAGGAATGCCTCTTAGTTTACCTTTTTTAATTTTTACTCCCCCAGTTAAACTTGATCCATGAAGAGCAACTGGTACTACATCATTTTCTTTCATATTATCTGCACCTGTAACAATTTGAATTGGCTCATCTTTGCCAACTTCAACTTGACATATAACTAATTTATCAGCATCAGGATGCGGCTCAATCTTTAATATTTTACCTGTTACAACATTTTGTATTTCATCCCCACTGGTGATTACTTCTTCAACCTTTGAACCAGACAGAGTAAGAAGATCTCCTAATTTTTTAGCATCCATATCTATATCAACATAATCCTTTAAAAAACTTACTGGAATTTTCATTTAATTTTCCTCCTGTATTTGTTATTATTCATAAATAGCCATTGAAGCAACGATTTATTATTTAAAATTGTTTCAAAAATTTCATATCGCTTTCATATAGCTGTCTTATATCATCAATGCCAAGAGTCTGCATAACTATTCTATCAAGACCAACTCCAAAGGCAAACCCGCTATATACCTCTGGGTCAATGCCACAGTTTCTTAAAACATTAGGATGAACCATTCCACATCCATACATCTCTATAAAACCTTCACCTTTACATACTGTGCATCCTTTACCTCCACAGGCAAAACATGAAATATCTAGTTCTGCTGATGGCTCAGTAAATGGAAAATGGTGTGGTCTGAATTTTGTTTTAACATTTTCACCAAACATCTTCTTAATATACATTTCCAGAGTTCCCTTCATGTCTGCAAAGGTTACCCCCTTGTCAATAACTAATCCTTCTACTTGATAAAAGATAGGTGAATGTGTTGCGTCGGCTGCATCTGACCTATATACCTTTCCTGGAGAAATCATTTTAATTGGTAAATTTTGATTAAGCATAGTTCTTATTTGCACTGGTGAAGTTTGAGTTCTAAGTACTATGTTATCATCAATATAAAATGTATCTTGTTCACCTCTAGCAGGGTGATTTTTAGGAATATTAAGCATCTCAAAGTTATACTTATCGTATTCTATCTCAGGCCCATCTTCAACAGTAAATCCCATGGCTAAGAAAATGTCTTCAGTTTTCCTTAATGTTATATCTAATGGATTTCTATGACCAATAGTCTGTTTTTTACCTGGCATAGAAATATCTATTACTTCATCGTTAAGTTTTTGTTTTCTTTCCTTTTGATTTATTTTTTCTAAGCTTTCACTTATTATACCTTCTATTTTTTCTCTTACGTCGTTTGCAATTTTACCAATTTCAGGTCTTTCTTCTTTTGTTAGGTTGCCCATTCCTCTTAATATTTGAGTAAGTTCACCCTTTTTTCCAAGAAATTTTATCTTTAAACTTTCAAGTTCTTCCTTACTTACGGCTTCTTTAAGCTGAAGTGCTGCAGCATTTTTAATTTTCTCTAACTTTTCTCTCATATAAATTTCTCCTCGCACATAAATTTTTTCCAAAAAATAAAAAAAGACACTCATCCCTTAAGGGACGGAATATCCGCGGTACCACCCTAATTGACAATTGTCCTCTCGAAAATATAACGGTTTTAACCGCTGAAAGCTACTAGTTTTTTCACCATCAGAACTCTAGAGTGAACTTCAACATATTTTCACCTAAAAAGACTTTCAGTCAGTGGTCTTTTTTCCCTTAAAGCATCTCCCACAAAATATACTAGCATATTAACCAGTTATTTCTTACAGATGCTAAAAGCTATATATGCTTACTTTCTCCATCAATGTTTATATATTAAACTATTTTATATTATAAGGCATCTGAAAAGAAATAACAAGTCAAAAGTTCTGAGATGATGCCTTATCCCTATAGCACAAATTTTCAACTATTTTTCTGCCTTACTACTTCAAACATCATAATTCCCGCAGCTATACCCACATTTAAAGACTCAGCACTACCTGGCATTGGAATTTTTACTTTTTCATCAGAAATTTCATAAATTTCATCACTTATACCATTTCCTTCATTCCCCACAGCTATAATTACATTTTCATTTAGATTAACTCCATAAAAATTTTTGTCTGTATCAAGACTACTGCATATAAGTTTAAAGCCACTGCATTTGAGCTCACTTACAAATTTTAAATTTTCATCTATAATTATAGGAATTTTAAATATAGATCCCATAGTTGATCTTAATGTTTTTTCATTATAAACATCCACAGTTCCTTTAGTTAAAATAACTCCATTTGCTCCTGCAGCATTAGCAGTTCTTATTATTGTACCCATGTTTCCAGGATCTTGAACCTTATCTAATAGAACATAAAACCCATCACAAGCTTCTGCCACAACTTGTTTATTTTTCACAATGGCAAGAATGCCTTGCGGCATTTTAGTGTCACATACATCCTTAAATACAGTTTCTGATACAATTAACAGACATTCATTGTTTATGCTAAGATCATTAAACTTACCTTGAATATTTTCATCTATTATTACATATTCAATTTCAAAATCAGATTCTAGTGCTTCCTTTACAATCCTCTGACCTTCTACAATAAATTTTTTATTAAGATTTCTATATTTTCTTTCATGTAGCTTCTTAATTTCCTTAATGGTTTTATTATCTCTACTTCTTATAACTTCCACCAATTGTATTCCCCTTTGCTCAATATTCATATGCCTTAAAATAAAAAAACAGCCCAAAGGCTGATTTTTATGTATTAAGCAGTTACTTGTTTTTTAGCAGCTTCTTCTGATACTTGTTTCTTAGCAACTTCTACTAATTCTGTAAAAGCTTTTGGATCATAGATAGCAATTTCTGAAAGCATCTTTCTATTCATATCTATGCCAGCAAGTCTCATTCCATTGATGAATTTTGAATAAGTGAAATCATTTAATCTTGTAGCAGCATTTATTCTAGCTATCCACAATTTTCTGAAATCTCTCTTCTTTAACTTTCTTCCAATGTAAGCGCTTCTTAATGCTCTTATAACACTCTCATTAGCAGTTTTGTATAACTTACTTCTTCCACCGTAGTAGCCTTTTGCAAGTTTTAATATCTTTTTATGGTTTTTATGAGCATTTACAGCTCTCTTAACTCTTGCCATTTAATTTAAACCTCCTCGAAAATAACTAATTAAAGGTACGGTAACAATGTTTTCATTGTCTTTTCTTGTGTAGAAGACACATACCCTGTTTTTCTTAAATTTCTTTTTGTTTTTGAACTCTTCTTTGTTAATATGTGGCTTCTAAAAGCCTTGCCTCTTTTTAGTTTTCCAGTTCCTGTTAGTTTAAATCTCTTAGCAGCAGCCCTTTTTGTTTTCATTTTTGGCATAATAAAATTCCTCCCCTCAACTATGCTCTTTTAGGAGCTAAAACCATTGTCATGTTTTTCTCATAGCGACATTTGTTTTTCCGCCATAACATACTTTTCAACAGCTTCGCTTAATCACAACTACTTTTGATTTGTTTTTAGCTATTACTCCTAATTGAGAATTGTCGTCTCCGATAACTCTTGTTGCTATCACTTTGACTTCTTCATTAATAATTTTCCTAGTCACTAATTAAAAAGAAACATGCAGAATCATTTGCATAAAAAAAGGAGCAGCAATAATTGCCGCCCCTAATAATAACTAAATAATCAAAGTTAATATTTAACCCAACTAGCAAAAGCTGAAAGGTGAGAAACGGCATGTTTCTTCTTGATAAAACTATTATACTACTTATTTTTTATTTCGTCAATATATTTATAATATATTTATTTTTTCTTTTATCTCAGCTTGTATTCTAGTAATGAAATCTTCTACGTTTAAACTGCCAAGATCCCCTTCTTTTCTACTTCTTACAGATAATTTTTCTTCCGACACTTCCTTGTCTCCAATTATAATCATATAAGGTATCTTTTGAAGTTGAGCCTCACGAATCTTATATCCTATTTTTTCATTTCTTATATCAACTTCAACTCTTAAGCCTTCTTCTTTAAACATTTTAACTATTCTATTTGTATATTCAATTTGGCCATCTGAAATATTCATAACTCTGATTTGAACTGGAGCAATCCAAGTTGGGAATGCACCTGCGTAGTGCTCTATGAGAATTCCAAGGAATCTCTCTATACTTCCAAATACAACTCTATGAATCATTACTGGTCTGTGTTTTTCTCCGTCTGAACCTATATAATTAAGGTCAAATCTTTCTGGCAATTGAAAATCTAGCTGAATTGTACCACACTGCCATGTTCTTCCTATACAATCTTTAAGATGAAAATCTATTTTAGGACCATAAAATGCTCCGTCCCCTTCATTTATCTTATATGGTAGTCCTGCTGCATTCAATGCGCTTATAAGTCCATTTGTAGCATTCTCCCAATCTTCGTCACTTCCCATAGAATTTTCTGGTCTAGTAGAAAGTTCAACATAATATTCAAAACCAAACACCTTATAGAAAGAATCGATTAATTTTATTATTCCAATTATTTCTTCAGTTATTTGTTCCATAGCTAGGAATATATGCGCATCATCTTGAGTAAAAGATCTAACTCTCATAAGGCCTTGAAGAGCTCCTGATTTTTCATGCCTATGAACTATTCCAAGTTCAGCAAGTCTTATAGGTAGTTCTTTATAAGAATGCATTGCATTTTTATAAATTAGTATTGCGCCTGGACAATTCATTGGTTTTATAGCATAATTGGCATCATCAATTTTTGTAACATACATATTTTCTTTGTAATGATCCCAATGTCCTGATTGATGCCAAAGGCTCTCACTAAGTATTATAGGAGTCTTTATTTCATCATAATCAGCTTTTGCATGAACTTCTCTCCAATAGTTTTCAAGAATATTTCTTAATACCATTCCCTTAGGATGGAAAAATGGAAAACCTGGACCTTCTTCGTGCATACTAAATAGATCAAGTTCTTTTCCTATTTTTCTGTGATCTCTCTTTTTAGCCTCTTCAAGCATATTTAAATATTCATCAAGTTCAGCTTTTTTAGTATATGCTGTACCGTATATTCTCTGAAGCATTTTGTTTTTTTCATTTCCTCTCCAGTATGCCCCTGCAATTGAAAGAAGTTTAATGACTTTAACCTTACTAGTTGACTCCACATGAGGTCCAGCACAAAGATCTGTGAATTCGCCTTGTTTATAAAAAGATATAATTTCATCTTCAGGTAAATCCTCTATAAGTTTTACTTTGTAATCTTCATTTCTGTCTTTCATAAATTGTATAGCTTCTTTTCTTGGAAGTTCAAACCTTTCAAGTTTTAAATTTTCTTTAACAATTCTATTCATTTCTTTTTCTATTTTTCCAAACATTTCTTCTGTGAAAGAAAATTCAGCATCAAAATCATAATAAAAGCCATTTTCTATTGCTGGTCCTATTGCAAGTTTTACATCTGGATAAAGTCTTTTAACTGCTTGAGCCAATATATGAGAAGCAGTATGTCTCAATATCCATCTTCCATCTTCATCTTCAAATGTCAATATTTCAAGAGTACAATCCTCATTTAATTCCTGCATTAATTCTGTTCTTTTCCCATTTACCTTAGCACCTAAGCTTTTTTTATATAGTCCTATGCTTATAGTTCTGGCAACTTCTCCAACTTTAGTACCTTTTTCTACCTCTAAAACACCGCCATCTTTTAATGTAACTTTTATCATAAAAACTCCTCCTTAAAAATAAAAAAACTCCTCCCAAAACTGGGACGAGTTACTTCGTGATTCCACCCAAATCAATACCGTACATATAGCAGTACAATATTTAATCAGTATAATAACGCCTATTAGCGGAACAGACTTACTTTAAATTTCAGTCTTCAACTCAAAGGTGGTTTTCAGTAAACCTTATTCAAAAAATCTCGCAGCCAAGGATTTTTCTTTCTTAGAACAGTGTTTGCTTACTCTTCCTTCTCAATGTTTTTAAATATCTTATTTAGATTGTAAGGCAGGTGAATTAATATGTCAATACACTAAGCCTAATTTCTGATTAACTTTTTTCTTAAAGCCTTGCATTCTTTGCAGCTATCACAAAAGTCTACCCTTCCATCAAATACTTTTTTTATTGTCTCTATAAGTTCCTTGTTAATAAAACAATCTAAACAATGTATAATAACTTTTTTTGGAGCTAAAGTTATAAGCCCGCTCATAACAAAATCATCTGTAGATGATCCAGAATTAAATCCTGTGGTGTTCACGTCTTGAGTCATCTTATTCCTTATGTCTTTTCCATATCTATCAGTTATTTTATAATCTCCATTTTTGCCCGCAAATATATTAACCTCATCAATTTTACATTCTTGGATATCCACAAAGTACTTTAATAATTTTATAAATTCATCGTATTCCTTTTCTACCATATATTTTTCAATAATCTTATCCACCATATTCTGGAAGTCCTCTTCCATCTCTTTAATTCTAAATCTTATATAGCCCTGAATATTTATCTCATCAGTTTCTGAAACAAAATCAGTTATTTTTTTTATAATAGAATTCTTTCTATTCATGCAGTATACTTCATTTTCATCATTAATCTTGCCATCATGTAAAAATTCTTTCATGCAAAGCTTTTTAACTTCAGAAATTTCATCCTCCTTAAGGAAAAAATACGTTTCGTTTATAAACTCATCTATTTTTTTAATATAAAATTCTCTGACTAAAAATTTATATATAAGCATACTTAAATATAAATTAAAATTAATCTCTGTCCTACTAGTAAAATCTCCACCACCACAAAATATTTTTATGAAGTGAGTTTCATTTTCTATACCTTCTGAAATGCCTAGTTTAACCCCTTTTATTTCTAGGTTTTTTTTAATATTTTCTAATCCTGTTATTATTTCTTCCGTGTTCCCAGTATAAATAATGCTCTTTAGAAGCACATTCCTCACTCCTTTCATTAATTTAGTATGTGTCTAAAACACCTGTATATTCATTATATTTTAAGTAAATATCGACAAAATAAATAGTAGTATATATTATAGTTATAATATATACTACTATTTAATAAGAGGTGCTGAGATGAAAAAAGTATTATTAGATTATAGGGTATCTGAAACTGAAAAAGATACTTTATACAAATATGGTTATGAATCAATAATTGTTCCAAAAAGCAGCTACCTATATTATGCAGTATCTGGTCATCCTGATATGCTTCTACATATTTTGGATAGAAACAATATAATAGTTCATAAGGAGATGGATATATCCTTTATATCCTCACTAAAAGCAACAGGTTATAATGTTATTAAAAGCCAAAACTGTCTTCAATCAAAATATCCTTATGATATATTATTAAATGGATTAAGTATGGGAGGTTTTTTCCTGCACAATATAAAATATACAGATCCCAAATTATTGTATTTACTTAAAGGTAAAACACTTTTAGATGTAAAACAAGGCTACACTAAATGTTCAACCGCCATGATAAGTAAAACAGCAGCTATTACCAGTGATATTAATATACATAAAGTTTTATGTTCTTCTGGAATTGATGTACTTCTTCTTCCACCAAAATACATTGAACTCCCTGGTCTTGATTATGGCTTTATTGGTGGCTCATGTGGTATTTTAGATGAAGGTACTATAGCTTTTTTTGGTAATTTAAATAAATACAAATATGGAAAAGAAGTTATGTCATTTTTAGTAAAACATGATGTTAAACCATTATTTCTAAGAGATAGCCCTTTAATAGATAGAGGTACATTGTTTTGCATATAAATAAAGTGAGCAGTTCTACCTGAAATTCAGTAAAACTACTCACTTTAGGCATAATCATAGAAATAGCATTCTATACATCATTTACTACTCTTAATTTTACAAGCCCCAAAATTCTTTCAATACAAACATAAATCAAAAATACCTGAATAGGTATCATTATTATATCTTTTATAATCCTTGGCCCAATGATCACCATAAATGCTTTACCATATAGTATTGAAAGACATACAGTATCAAGTCCCACATTTATAAATATATTAACTATTACAACAGCTATTATTATGTTTTTTATGTTTATATGCCTTTTGTAAAATATAGTTCCATAAATTATCCCTGTTATAACCGCACCTACAGTGAACCCAGGGAAATATGCCCCCTGTGGAAATATAAAGGTACCAATAACATCTGAAACCCCTGCCATTACTCCAGCGTGCATCGGCCCAAACAACCTGCCTGTAAGTGCTACAGTTATAAAACCAAAACTTATTGAAACAAAAGTTGTCCTTACTGAAAGAAATCTTGTTAGTATTATGTTTAATGCAATTAATAATCCCATATAAACATATGTTCTTGTCTTATTCATAAAAAAATCCTCCCTCTTTACATTATTAGCACCACATAAAGAGTAAAGCCTCTCTCTGTGGCAGCGGAATGCAACAATTGTACCGCAACTTAACTCTCTCAAAAAAATACTTTATAAAATCTTTTTAAGATACCTAAAAGTTTTCGTCTAGTGGCAACTTCCCGTCCAACTAGCACTTAAGACATACATAATACATCTAACGCACAATTACCTACTCTGCCATATTTTATTTTACAATATTCTTACTTAAAATAATAGCATTTATTATATACAATTAACATATTTTCAATTTTTCAAGCTATATACCATATACCGCTTCCTTTTTCTATCATATAATATATATTGATATGTTTCATTTTTCCATATATTATGTGATTATACATATTATGTTTGTTGTTCTTGGGGGGTATTTATGTGTTTATATATAATAAAAAAAGCATCACATTATTTTTATTAATATTTATTTTTTTATGTTCTCTGCTGCTTACCTTTACCTATAAAAGGCCAGTATCGGCCAGTAATAGTGAAAATTTTTTCTCTCTAAAAAATACTGAAAATATGAACAAAATCATGGTGGTTGCTCATAGATCTGTATATTTTAAAGAGCCTGAGAACTCCATGTCTGCCATAAGGAGTTCAATAAATCACAAAATTCAGTATGTAGAAATTGATGTTCAGGAGACAAAAGACGGCAAAGTTGTTTTAATGCATGATAAAAATTTGAGGAGATTAACTGGTTTTAATGGAACAGTTAATGAGCTAAACTATAGTCAGATTGAAAATCTGCATTTAAGGTCTCATCTTGCATCTGGATTTATGAATGAAAAAATACCTACTTTAGATAATGTGATCAAAACCTCCAAAGACAAAATTAATCTTATAATAGAGATCAAACCCTATGCTAAAACCTACAAATTAACTGAAAATGTGGTTAATATTATAGAAAAAAATGGTATAGTAAATAAATGCATGATTCATTCTTCGAGTTACAGAATATTATTAAATGTAAGAAAATTAAATCCTAATATATCTACAGGATATATAGCTACATCCAGAAGAAGAGATTTTTCCTCCATGGATGTCAACTTTTTTAGTATAGAACAAAATCTGCTTACGACTAAGTTAATTAAAGATATTCATAAATCTCATAGAAAAATATATGCTTGGACAGTTGATAGTCCCTATTCCATGAGAAATGTAATTAGTTTTGATGTTGACGGTATAATAACTGATTACCCACAAACTCTAATTAATGTAATTAGAAAGAACTCTAAACAAATTCATAAAATTTAATTTCAGCTTTCCTAATATAAAAATATTCTTTCGCCGTAAAGTTAATGGATAAAATATTTATACTAAGTTAATAATAATTGAGAACTAACGTAAAACAATATTTTTTAATATTAGGAGAAATGAAAATGAAAGGTAAAAAAAGATTTTTCATATGTCTTTTTAGTGTTTTTCTGCTTATTTCTACACTTAATGAAAATACTAATGCCTCAGTATTTAAACCAGTAAAGGGACTAAATACCTATCTTGAAGATGCAAATCAAGATAATAAAATAGTCTACCTAACCTTTGACGATGGTCCTAGTGACCCAATTACAGATAAAGTTCTGGATATCCTAAAAACAAATAATGTAAAAGCAACATTTTTTGTCATAGGAAATCAAATAAATGGATTAGAGGGTGTAGTAAAAAGGATACATGAAGAAGGTCATAGTATAGGCCTTCACACATACACACATAAATTTAAACGTATTTACTCTAATAATGATAGTTTAATTAATGAAATGAACCAATGTCAATCAGAAATTAATAAAGTTATAGGTGTATCTCCAACAATCATTAGGTTTCCCGGTGGTAGCAAAAAACACTTAACCCCCGGCCTTCTAAATACACTCCATAAACAGAATTTTAAAATATATGATTGGAATATGGAGACTCTAGATGGCATAACTCCTAAACTTTCTCCCTATAAAATATATAAGGATGCAACAAATAACAGTGAAAATTTATCTACAATCGTTTTGCTACTGCATTGCGACTATATGCACAAAAATACATGCATTGCGTTACCTAAAATAATTAAATATTACAAAGATCAAGGTTATAAATTTGAACCTATTAAAAATGACACTCCAGAACTTTATTTTCCAATCAAAAAAGCAGTTAGAAATTAATCTCTAACTGCTTTTTTTATATATTTAAAGGGGGTAATCTTTAAATTCTATATTTATATAGTAACTCTTATTTATGTACGTCTCTTGTCCATATTATATACTGCATGTAAATAATTTATATTTTCCATTTATTTGCATATTTCTCCTACATCATATATTAATATTTCCTTATTAAATTCACACCTTCCATCATATCAAAGCAAGCTTTACAATACATTATTTATTGTAACTTTTATTTCTATAAAAACATACAATAAAACTGTAGATAATTTAATTGTTTGGAGGAATATATGTCTTATAGAAATGAAAATAACTCTTCTAACTCAGATAATCAAAAACAAAATGATGCAATTATCCAATATACACAACCCTTAGGCGATAATATTGATGCAATCAATTCTTGTATGCACAATGATAACCAGTCATCGTATTGTCCATTTATGAATAGACAAAGACCTTATCCTGTACAACGAAGACCTTATCCTATGCCCCCAAGGCGTCGTAGACGTCGTAGACGTCGTAGACCATTCCCTTTTCTACCATTTCCTTTTAGTTACCCATATTCTCCCCAACATATGTCTTCTGATTATTATGACGATTATTATGAAGATTATGATGACTATGATGACTATGACGACTATGATATTTATTAACGTTACAATAGTACTAAATCAATCTAATAGAGAGGAACATTCATCACTGAATGTTCCTCTCCTCTACTCATTTTTTTGTAACTACGCACATCATACCGCTTGACAGCCCCCTCATACTGTCATCTTTTATTTCTGCTAATCTCTTTTTTATTTAAAACTGAGCAACAAGAGCCTAAAAATATAGAAAAAGAAATGGGAATTATTGTGCACCCTTTTGAAATATCTTCAATAAGCGTAAATAGTGATTTGCTTCGCGTAAAGTATGATCCCCTAACAATGGTATTATTATGGACTTGATTTTACACTCTACCAGTCCTTGAGTACCTTGTGCTTTAAATTTACTTATTTCTCTAGTTGCTTTAAGACTGTCCTCTGTAACTTTTGAAATTGATGTTGTCTTATCCATAGCTTCTTTTGTCAATTTATCGAACTCGTTTCCAAAGTTATTTGCAGTATTTATGAGCTCATTCTCAGTCGGATCAAGAAGTCCACGAATAAATTTTGAATGTTCAGCCATAATTCTATTCCAAAATATTTCTTGATCATAATCCTCTCGTTCCAAATTGATTTCTTCCCGATTTTGCAATCTTTGAACCATTGAAAAGTAGAAATTTGCTTCTCTAATAATATGGTCTAAAAGTAAAGGATAGTTGTTTGTAAATATCCTACAGGATATAACATCTGATAATATTCTGTATTTAAACTGTACTAAGGATTTAATTAAACACTTTGATCTTTCATTAAGTGTATATACTCTTCTTTCAAGAACGGTACTATCCATCCTTAAGTTAGCACCCATTAAGCCTCTCTCCGCTTCGGTTAACCCAGTTGCAATGTTTACTCCTGTAAAATATGAAGACGCCATCTCAGCTTTTAGTGTAAAAGGTGTTATTACTTCACCTGATTGCAGTACACTAGAACTAACAATACCATTAGAAAGTGATATAGCCTCTGCTAAAAGCCTATCAAATTCTCTTCTAAAGGCATCCGCTTCATGTATAAACATTGACTCTTTTTGTGTAAAACCTATTTCTAAAAAAAATGAGTGTTCTTTCATAATTCGTGCAAAAAAAAGATGCAATTCAAGAGACTGTTGTATGAAATTAACCTTTGATACCATAACTTACCTCTTTTAATATTAATTATTCACCTCTAATTAATTTATTAACTTGAAATATAAAATGTTACAATACTTCTCTGTCATCAATCTAAACTGCTCTTCTCAAATTTATTCCTTTATTTTTCGTTGTTCATCTTTTTCCTCTTGTTTTTTGACTTCATATTCATAAGCCAAATATAATTCCTCTATTTTTAACTCTAAATATTGATACCTTATACTTATCTGCATTCTCTTACCAAGATTGTTTAGAATTTCATGGGATTTTCTTGTTTTTTTCTCTACAGATTCAATATTATTGAATTTTATTTTAATAATACTTGCGGAACATTCATTATTAAATTACCTTATAATAAGCTTCATATTGTCATTATTCATTTTTTTGCCTTCTACCTTACTCCCACTTAAAGTACAATCATTATTATAATTAAGTGCCGTCTTATTTTTCACCATTTCTTTTTGTTTGTTATAAATATCATCTAATTTAATTTTATATTGAGCGGAATCAATTGATAGTTTTAGGACATCCCGTAAAGAAAATCATAAAAAAGAAGCCCACACTTTCCAAAGTGTAGACTTCTTTTAACTGGTATTTGGTATCTGACAACTGCTTTTCTGGAGGCGCCACCCAGATTTGAACTGATGATAGAGGTTTTGCAGGTCTTTACAATGATAAACCAGGCACTATTGTAAAATACTATTATATCTATAAAGCGCATAGTTGAGCCATTCTGTTAAATATAGATTTTGAACATCCAACTATAAACTATTAGATTTTACTTATTTAGGACAGACATAAGGACAGTTGTTGATATAGAAAAGGAGTAGCAACTAAGCTACTCCTTTCTACTATTTGCTTTCAATTCCGTTGTAAGCGTCTTTATATTTGAACATATGAAATACATACAATGCCGCAAATATTAGATTTAGTATTGACCATATTTGTAAGTCTGCAAAATGTCCTACATTAGCCAGTCCAATTATTCCACCCAGAGCATATAACACTATTGCTGTAATTGTCATACCTTTATTTACTTTAGATATAATTCCAACTATACCAGCAATAAGCATGAATATTGCTAATATAAATCCAGCTGATCCACTTACCTCTTTTGTATTACTTAGTGCATTCCCAACTCCCGCTGCACATGACTGAAAAAATACGATTACAAACAATACGATACTAATAATACCAATTACCTTTTTCATTTACTTATCTCCCCTTAAAATAATAATTTCTATTACATTGTAACAAATTGTTCACAAAATGGCAATTAATGAATATAATTCTTATATATTAGCAACAATTTAGGTACCTCGTGTAACAAGATATATAACTTTCTTAAGGACGTCCCTAATGGTGCGTTCTTTTTTATGTAAAAAATAAAGAGTGGCAAAAGCTCTCACCTATCTATTAATATTATCTTTCCATTTGATTTTCTTTTTTTCTATGCCTAATATGCTGCCTTTTTATTAAAAGTTTATCTTTGATCCAAAGCTAGATGCTAAAGATCATGCACCTTTTATAATTATAAATGCGATTGTTGATGTAATAAAAAGTTTCTTTGCTGTAGCACTTCCTCTTTCTCCTCCAACAATAAGTAATTCATATCCACCTGTTAAAAGTGCTAACGCATAACAAACAACTGCTGGTAATTGTAACCATGTTATAAATTGATGAAATGTCCTTGCACTTCATATAGCCAGTCTTCATAGGCTTTCCCTTGCTGCTCTAATATTTTTTTAACCATTTGGTTCTGTTCTCTAACTTCTTGTTTGCTTTTTTCCGGCATTTTTCTTCCTCCCTTCTTAATAAATTTGAATATAAAAAGACGCACTGAAATTAATCAGCACGTCTTTTTATGTTTAAATTTATTAATTGACTGTATAAAAGAGAATATGAAAAAAACTAGGATTTTAAACCTAGTTTTTTTAAGTTGGCGAATCTTATTTGGATTGATTATATCTTTAGGTTAAATCATTCCATATGGTGATCCTTGATCAGTGTGAATTATATGATTAGATTGAATTCTTCCATATGGTGATCCTTGAGCAATGTGAATTACATGGCTAGATTGAACCTTTCCATATGGTGATCCTTGGGCAACGTGAATTACATGGCTAGATACAGCACTAAATGTTATTGTTAATGTTAGCATTAGACAAGTTATTCCTAGAGTTACATTCCTTAAAATTTTAGTTTTCATACATATTCCCCCTATTAATTTAAACCATTTGATAATGATAAATATTTTTTACATAAATCAATCTTATTTTGATTTAGATACATAGAAGCTATCCTGCAATAAAGTGATTTAAGATTGTTTTTATCATTATTGGTTTTTAGTAATTCAGCTAATTTCATATAAATATTTTCTAAATCAACTAAATTATTTAATTTATCGTATATATTTTCCAATGTATAATACCCTTTTATTAAATATTCTATGTTGTTGTACTCTATAACATAATTTAAACCTTTATCAATAGTTTTAATTGCTTCAGTATATAAATTCTGATTAATATAAACTATTGATTTTTCTATCAGGGTAACACCTAAATTTACTTTATCTAATTCACTTCTAAACTTTTCAGCCATTTCAAAGTATTTCAAACTCTCCTTAAAGTCATTTTTATGGCTATAATTTAAACCTAAGTTATTATATACATAACCCAAAATAGGACTTTCATTATCTGAAATTTTAGTAAGCAAATCATTATATGTATCAATAGCTTTATCATAATCTCCATTCAACTCATAACAACTTGCTTTAATATTAAAACCAAAATTATAAAAAGGGTCTGTTTCATCACTAATTGCCAAATATTTTTCAACTGTCTCTAATGCCATATCAATTTTATTTGAATAAAAATAAGCATTTGATAAGTCGTATAAGGATAACTGTTGAATTTTCTTATCATCATAAACAAATCCGTAATATTGGCTTAAATTAAAGTAAACTATAGCCGTATCATGTTTTAAATCTTTACCTTTAGAAATACCCATTCTAAGATAGACCTGTCCTAACTCTTCGCATCTGTCCATAATTTTATATAGTTTTATAGCCTTGTCATAGTTAATGCACGCTTCATCAAAATTTTTCATTTCTTCATTGATTTGTCCAATTTTAAAGTATGTTTTAGCCTGCACAAATAATAAATCATATTGTTCTATTAGTTTGAAAATTTCTTTAATGCTGCTTTGAGTTATGTCATCATTTTTAAGCTTATTTAAACAATAAATTTCAGCATCTTCACTGGGGGAACGCATTAAATAAGCTTCATCAATATTTAAAATAATGTTAAGCTCCTCGGCTTTTCCGTTAAACTTGTCAGCTAATTTAATAGCTGTCTTATAAGTAATTTCCCTTCTACCCGTTTCAATCATACTTATAAGTCCTCTTGTAACATTTTCGGAAACTAAATCTTCTTGTTTCAGGTTTAATTGATCTCTTAGTTTCTGAACTTTTTCGCCCATAGATAAAAATTTCATTACATCACCTTAATTCAATATATTTCTATTAAAATTATAATATACCATATTTGTTTTTTTGACAACATTTTCAGTGATTTTTATGTTAATATTATATAGTCTTTTATTGTAAGTATTGCTATTTGCCACTCACTAAATTTTCAGGCAAAAAAATAAAAGCTAAAATACTATAGCTTCTATTTGAAATGCGACGTAAAAACACCCAAAATGCATTTCTGAATAATTCGGTGTTTTAAATAATTGTTTAGCTTTTATAGTTGTGACGTTTTATATGAAGAATTTGATATAACTGCACATTCCACTAAACTATCACTTGTACTTGGAAATAAAATACCATATGCCTTGATTTTATCAATGCACATTCGGATATTACGAGGTTTTTCTGAAAAAGCCTGTTCATTTATAGCTATTATTTTCTCATCAAGTCCGAGTTCATTTATAATTTTTTTTACTGTCTCATAGGTATTCAGTTCATTCTCTGAGCCAAAATTATAGATGCCTCCTGGAATAAGAAATACCTTTTCAATATTCTTTAAAACAGTCTGAACGTGAGTAATTCCTCGATAATCATATATTGGATAACTGATTGTTTTATTCTGAGATAATGCTTTCATCAGATTACGAAAAAAGTCTCTATGTTCACTAGCGTTAAGTTGCTGATAGTCATACATCCAACTCAAACGAAGTACTACTGCATCTTCACAGTAATCAAGGCATATTCTTTCTGCTTCAAGTTTTTGCTTACCATAATTATTAATGGGATTCGTTTTTTCATGTTCATAATGTGCTGTCAAACTATCACAGCCAAAATATATCTGATCCGAACTGCAGAAAATCAATTTTGACTGATATTGGGCACATGCTTTTGCAATATTCTCTGTTCCTACAACATTTATGCTGTAAGAAACGTCAGAATTTTCATCACATTTTCTAACATCTGATATTGCTCCACAATGTATCACAATTTCAGGAACTTCTTCATTGAACACACTCATAACAGATTCTAACTCCGTCAGTTCCATTTCTTTATGTGTTGGTGCTATTACTTTATACTTATCACTAAAATACTTACAAATCCGTCCCCCTAAAAATCCGCTTGCCCCTGTAACCAATATATTTTTCATATAATCCCCCTACAAATTCCCATTTATTTAATTGTTTATAAACAATTCACACATCTAATTATCTTATCATTTTGAACTAACTGATGATAATTATAACATGTCTTCATTTAAATGTTGCTTATTTTTACAATATTATCTTTTTGCATATTAATCACCCATTAATCCTTGGTATTCTTCCTTTGATGCTAGTGCAGAATATTTTCTTGTTTAATCTAAACTTTCCTTATATTTATTTTTTTGGTTTTGATTGATTACTGGTACAAAACTTACGTTAAAGTTAATTGTGTAATTCGAACGCAAAAAAGATATGGAACACTTTGTAATTGTGTTCCATACGAAACTATAAAAAAGAGATATTCTAAAGGAACTGTACTTAAAACCCATAAATTATTCCATCTAGCGTTAAAATGT
>LIDZ01000181.1_pt2 | contig 75076 bp, 63 predicted proteins | sample 644651 | NCBI WGS metagenome assembly LIDZ01 (sample SAMN03856242, study PRJNA289617) | food metagenome | isolation source: wine grapes on drying loft during traditional withering process | host: Vitis vinifera cv. Corvina | place: Italy: Gargagnago di S. Ambrogio di Valpolicella | collected 2014-01 | reverse complement strand
GCTACCGGTGCTACTGGTATTACTGGTGCCACCGGCTCTACTGGCTCTACTGGCTCTACCGGCGCTACTGGTGGTCCTTTAGGTTACGCTAACTTCTTCGATATAAACACTCAAACTCTAGGATTTGAAGATCCAGTTGTCTTTAGTAATAATGGTATTGTTTCCCCTGCTGGATTTGTGTCGCATCTTGCTAGTGCTTCTGATATAACTATTAATCAAACTGGTGATTATTATATAACTTGGGAAGTATATGTACAACAAAGTACTGCTGCATTGGGCTTATATATTGGCGGTAGTTTGATAAATGGATCTAATTTTGGTATAGGTTCTGGTAGTCAAACATTCAGTGGTCACGTAATAGCTCATTTAACTTCTGGTAACATTCTTACCCTTAGAAATATAGGTGGTAATATTACTTTGAATAATACTCCTGCATTTAGCACTGAACCAGTTGTAAGTGCCTCTATTGTTATAGAAAGATTAGGCTAAACTAAAAGCAGCAATAAAACTTCTTTAATTAAAAGTTTTATTGCTGTCTTTGTTTTTATAATATAATATATCTTTAAAAAGCTTTATCCATTCTCCACCAGGCTTTTACTTTTATTTTGCTTCTAGTATTTTTTCAAAATACTTCCTGTTATAATTTACTGCTTCATCATTAGGTTTAAATTCTCCAGCTTTATCATTGCATCTTATTGCCTCATCTAAATTACCAATTTTATCGTAACATACTGCTAACTGTATGTTCGGCAAGTATCCAAAATAATCATGTGATATAAATCCCCAACTATTTTCTGGCTTTTTTATTCGAGTTGCTAATTCATACCAAAAAATTGCTTTTTCATAGTCTGCATCTTGTAAATAATAGTATCCAATTTGACAGCAAATTTCAGCACGTGGATTGTCATATTCAAAGCTTTTAAGCAGTATTCTTAACATACTTTTCCGGTCTTTTACAAAGTCATAACATTGTGAAAGATTAAAACAAGCATTTATATTATCCTCAACCCATCCCTTTTTGGTCTCTAAAAATTTCCTAAAATATTTTATAGCACTGTTATATTTTTTATTATAATATAATTCTCTGGCAAAATAAAAAGTTCCTCTAGGTGATAATTCTTTACCTCTATATATAATTTTTTTATATATCAATAAGTTTCTATCTGATACATTTATTTTTTCCTTTTTATGCGTTATACATATGTCAGAATTTCTAATATCTCCACTTATTTCTAAATATTCATGTACAGGTTCTTTCCATTTAAATCTGCTACTCCTTTTTAGCAATCGTTCTCTGTAATATGAAAGTGTTACATTCCCATTATTGTCGAATCCCACGTTATATTTCATCATTACTATGTCTACTGTGTTTTCTAAATAGTATTTCAAATTTTTAAACTTTTCTATATCTTCTTCAAGAATGACATCATCAGCATCTAACCATAAGATATATTCTTTCGTAGCTTTAGAAAACGAATAATTCCTTGCAGATGAAAAACTATTATTCCATCTAAAATTATATATTTTATCCGTAAACTTTCTGCAAATCTCCTTAGTAGTATCATTTGAGCCTGTATCTACTATTATTATCTCATCAGCAATATCTTTTACAGATTTTAAACATCTTTCTATTACATCTTCTTCATTTTTAACTATCATACATAAACTAATTGTAATCATACCATTCACCCTCCATACATTCCACATTATATAATATGAAATCTATGGTTGTTTGTACTTTGATTTATTCGAATCTTAATGCCTCTATAGGATTAAGTTTTGATGCTTTATTGGCAGTTTCTGTTCCAATTACCAGTACATTCAATAATATTATTATAATCTGAAATTTTAATGGAAATATGGAATATTTGTGTGAAGTATGTGTGATTAAATATTCCTGTGCAAATAAAAAAAAGGATATCAACCTAAGGAAAAATCCTTAGGTTAATATCCTTTATCTTAATAATTACTATATGAATACTTTATTTTACTAGGCTTTAGCTTCTATTGCCATTTTAGCCATTTTCATAATACTAGCGAAAGATCCAGCTCCAGCTATAAATCTCCCTGGATGACAAAATATTGCGTCGTCTACTCCTGTAACCTTTGCAAGTTCTCCATCAGATTTACCTGCCCATTCTTCTGGAAGATCTTTTATTGCAGTAAATTCACCTAACTTTTTAGGTACAACTTGAATTCTATATCCATTATTCATATCTTTATAAATGGCAAATAAAACTTCATGATTTTTATCCATAGATAAAAGATGATCTTGCCATGGACAAAATGTAGTCAAAATCAAAAGTTCAGATTGCTTCCTGTTTTCAAAAGCTTCAATAATAATTGTTTTTGCTTTTACCTGTGAAACAGCTCTGTTAACCTGATTTTTTAAAACAATTTTTGCCAAAGAAACGGCATCCTTAAATTTATCATCAGATAATGAGTTATCATTCCAGCTAGAGTTAAAATCAGATATAACAGATGATATAGTTTTAATTCTCATTTCTGAACTAAATATATTTTCTCCATTATCCAATGCATCAATTGTAACAAATAAAGAATCATCAACAGATTGCATTACGTGAGTAATTTCATCCTCATTTAAATCATTGGCGTTTTTAGCGAGATATTGCATTCCAAAATCCCTCCAAATGAGACCTGCACTTGCATAAGGAACCTTATTCTCCCTATATTGTTTACCCGTTGTATGATGATCATATTTACCACCACCAACATCAAAAACAATATCACAAGGCTCCAATAATTCGCCTTTTCGCGATCTAACTATTTCAGCGTCTTGAAAAATTCCAAGCATTATTGCAGATGCAAAAACTTCATCTGAGTGAAATGTGCCATTATGTGTTCCAATCTTATATTTTCCCATATAAATTATTCTCCCTTATCTTTTAAAATTAAGTTTACATATAACATGATACTATACTTTTGTTAATTCCTTTAATATATTTAAATTGTTTTAGTGTATCTAATGAAATATTGTTGTCTGTTATAACATATAAAAACGTTTAATTTAATCCACTTCCTTATCGAAATTTAATATTGATTTAATTAGGATCTTAAAAAAATACTCTGGATTATCCAGAGTACAAATGACGATTTATTTATAGACTAGTGTAGGTTGTTATGAAAGGATGCTACTATTTACAATAAGTATTCACTGACTTCATAGCCTTGTAACAAATAAACGTTATTATATGAATATAGAGATTACCCCCTCTTAAGTATATACGCACTTGGTTAATTCCAAGTGCTATTTTTCTTATGTACACAAGTTATTTTTATAGACTAATATTTCATTATCGCTAATTCATTTATAAATTAATAAAACCATTTTATATGGTTATATATGCTTTATATAACCATATAAATTAAATTTCAGATTAATTAACACTGATAGCTGTTCTATTAATTATATTGAATCTTAAACTCAGCGTGTGCATCACCTAAAAATACGATTGTCCCATCTTTAGGCAATATAGTTTTATTAACACCTGTAATCATAGAATCATTCACCAACTTTCCATTGCTGTCGTAAACTACAAATGCTGCATTCTTTGGTATATCTACAGTGATTTTCCTATCAGCTGATTCACTGCCAATTTTGTACCATTTTGCATATCCATCTTTGTCAATTGTACATGTGAATTGATTTTCTGCTGAAAGAGTTTCAATTGCAGTTTCTTCTACGTAAAGCCTTCCAGCTGCACTTAAGTATTCAAACCCACCCTTTCTATAAAAATTAATGTCATATTGATCACGTGACATTGAACCTGGTCCGTCCAATACAGCAGCAGCGGTATTTTTATCTACAATCCTATCATTACCTAAATATCCTTCAAATCCTTTTGAAAAAGCAACTTGTGCAATTGGACATGAAAGAAGATATGATGTGGAAGAATACTTTTCGTTTAACATGTAGTATTTCTTTCCATCTCTTTTGGTCCAGACTTTAGAAACATTCTCCGATAATGTATTTAAATTTTCCTTTTGTGCAACGTACTGATCCAGCGCGGTTTGCCCTAAAGGAGACAGATTATAATAAACGCCTTGTTCAAGATAAGTTTTTCCATTTGTTTCTTCTACGAATTTATATCTTTGAGTTCTGTCATCAGACATAAAGGTTCCATCCTTGGTATAATAACAGGTTAGTGTACCATACTGCGGCATTTGAGGATATGATAAACTTAATGCACCTGACTCATCAAGTTTGGCATCCATAAATCCTGAAGAAGACAAATATAAACCTTCATATTTTTTAATTTCCGCCGGAACAGCAGTTTTTTCAGCTATAGGAAAGGTCTTATACGGTTTGATTACACTTATTACACCTTTTTCTTTTAATGCAGCAAGAAGTATTTCCTGACCCATTACCTGATCATAGGTACTTGATGATCCAGAACTTACTACTGCCACCGCCATATTTTGTTCCGGTAAAACTATCAAATTGCTGTGATAAAAAATCGTATCTCCGCCTTTTGACAATGCTTTTATATTATATTGGTTGAAAGGATAAGTATTTACATCATCCCAGCCTAATCCATAGCCTAATGCACTATCTGTATCCTTATCCTTTGGCCAAATACCTCTTAAATATTCCTTGTTTTCCATCTTATTCAGGGATTGCTTTGAAATTATTCCATTAGAATTATTCGTGAAAGTTGTTGCAAATTTACATAATTCTTCAGCACTTGAATAAATCCCGCCGGCACCAAATGCAATCACATTTTCAGTGGGTAATGGGCAGGAAACTGCACCTGTATATGTCTTAGCTAGCCTTCCCCTATCAAATATACTTGCCGGTGTTTTGGTATCATCCATTTTCAGAGGATTTAGGATTGTATTGGTTATATAGGTTGTAAAACTAAACCCTGTCACACGCTCTACCAGAATTTCAGCAAGGGTAAAACCATCGTTGCAATATACTGAATACGCACCCGGTTCTGCCTTTAGACGTTGTGTTCTTAATTTAGCTAAAAAAGTATCATGGGCATATTTATCATTATCTCCGAAAAGCATTGCATTTGAGAAACTAGAACCCATTAATCCTGATGAATGGTTTAGGAGCATTCTAACTGTTATTTTTTTGTATCTGTCATCTACCATTTTAAAATTTTTAATATATTGTATAACCGGGGCATCCAAATTAATTTTCCCCTTGTCTACCAATGTCATCACCGCTGTTGTTACAAACATCTTGCTTAATGAGCCTATACCATACATAGTGTCAGCTGTTGGTGCTGTATTATTTTCTACTGAAGATAAACCTGCATTACCGGACAGCGCAATCTTTCCATTATCTATTACTGCATATTGTAAGCTTGTACATTTAGAAGAAGTAGAAGACATAATAATTGAAGCTTTTTTATCTGCAACTGCTTTAGTGGTAGAATAAGCAGGATCTGAAAAGCTTTTAACCTGAGTATTGCTCTTAATATTCGGTTGTGAAGATACACTTGGTTTTTGTATTTTATATCCATCTATAGTTTGGATGGGAATATCTGTTGTAGTAGGAAAATCTGTCTTAATGTCACCAGATGGAAATCTTGCTTGTAGTGCACCTCCTGAAGTTCTACTTTCAGCAAGAACTGTCATTGTTGATGATGCCAAAAATACCATCATTAACACAAATGTTAATACCCGTTTTTTCATCCTCATTTTAATTGTCCCCTCTCTTTTATAAATAATCATTCTTCCATAACAAATCATATGTGTCTAATATAGGGTTTTAATTATTGAATTTAGAACCCATACTATATAATTGTTGGTAATATTATATTATCATACAATATGGTATTTTTCACTATAAATCCCTTAAATACAAAATTAAGAATTATAATGTTGAAATGGGAAAGTTGATAATGACTTGTTTTTAATGTATTCTGTATATTTAAATGGTTTCATGTGTAGACGGTTATTTTCTTATACTAATAAAAGGTCACATTTTTGTCTATACTGACAAAAATGTGACCTTTTATAGTTCCGAAATATAAATTTTTGATTCAGACGGTGCAACTTTTTAAAATATCAAACTTTATTCAAAACCTACAAATATTGTTGGTTTGTAATTAAGTTTGATCAAAATACCTCTTACAAATGGCTTAATTGCGCAAAGTCAATCTATTGTTTTTATAATAAAGATTGATCAAAACTAAACAAGTAACTCATAATCATTTTTTAGTTTTTATAATAAAGTTTGATCAAAGTTAGACACAGCGTTGATGAACTAAAATAAATATATAAACTACGTCTTAAAATGTATCAAGCGAAAATCATGATAAAAAAATAGTATTATCCGATAGCTTTATAAATCAACCCTTTTTTATAATTAAATTTTTCTTCTAAATCATCAATACGTTTTTATAAATTAATATGTCTTAGCTATTTTAAAATTTTATTTTTCACTTCATCCTCTATTTCTATATATATAAGCAGACTATACTTATTCAAAACATAACACTCAAGTCACTTATTATCATTTATATTCCAATCTTCTATACAGCTAACTTTTAAATATACGAGTTTTTAGATTTGATTATTCTTTTATTTTGAAACTACCAATAAAGTTATTAAATGATTTTTTATCATAAAATACTACTAATACTTTAAAATATTCTAAATCAAAAGATTCAATTACAGAGGAAAGTATCTTATCATTTTCTACATATATTCTAACATTATATTGATTTTCAGCTATCAAGTGTATTTTATCTATCATAGTTATACAATGAGATTTTATTTTCCCTACTCTGAATACATCATTATGTAACTTTTCTATTTCTAGTCCCAGTTTATCAGCTTTAACTGTATTAGCTAATTTCTCTAGAAATACTTTTCTTTCATCCTTATTAAAATCTAAATATTCCTTTGCTCTTTCGGACTTTACCAGTTCTCCAACTACCTTATTTATAATTGTTTTCTTAACACCATCATTAGTAAGATTTCTAATAACTCCATGATGTTCTTTTTCGCATTCAGCTAATTTTTTAGCACTTTTGATATCTTCAGAACTTGCATTAGGAAATAAATTTCTGATATTCTCATTAGGCGGTATAATGTTCACTAAATCCTTTTGTATATTTTTTAACTTATCCTCATATAATATTTTATCATTCTTTGTTTTAGCTGTACTTAGTAAGTTTTCTGCTCTCTTTTTAGCCTCTAGTTTTTGTTTATATTTTTCAACATATCTAATTGGATCTTCTGCATATCCTGGAAATCTATTTTTATAAGAATTTTCTATTTCTAAATAATCCTGAGCAATTTCTGCTGGAGTAAATACTTGTCTTACGTGATTTTCCTCTTGCTTAGTTATATTCTTTAATAAGTCTCTTTCTCTATCACTTACTGAAATATCAAACTTTCTTATTTTACAAGGAATAGTATATACACCATCCAGCATTTTGAAAGCTTGCAATCTATGAAATCCAGCTATTAAATTATACTTTCCATCATATGTTTCCTCTACTGTTATAGGATTTATTAATCCATTAAATTTAATACTTTCCTCTAATGCTTTTACTGTATCAATTTTTAATCTTCTATAGTCAACTACTTTTATATCTTCTATTCTTAAATCCTTATAATATTCTTTATATACTTCTTTTTCAACTTTCGGCATTAATTTCCCCCTATTATTCATATATATTTGATAAGTATTTCCCAAATATGTTATCTGTACTACATTCAACAAGCACTTTATCTTCCTCATCACACAAATTTAATATATTTGTAACTTTAGCAAATTGTTTTTCATTATCTATATATAAATTTATAAAACCCTTTGTAAAGCTTAAAGTATCACCATGTTTTTCTAAGTAGGAACTTGTACAAAATAAAAGATTCTCTGACTTCTTTAAGTACAGTTTTTCTTGTGAAGTATATTCTGATTCTTCATTTTTAACTGAGGGCTCAGTTTGAACTGGAGAATTTTTTATATCTTCATACCCAGGTAGGTATTCATTTTCTATTTTACTTTTAAGTAATTCAGAAAATTCTACTGGATGATTAATATGATATTTAGGTTCTTCTTTATCCATTTCTTTTTTTAATTTATCATATGACTCTTGATAAAACGTATTTCGCTGACCTGGACTTTCAAACTTATCATTTATCTTTTCCATAGTATTTACATGAATTTTAGAGGCAGCCTTTGCATCATCCTCCTTTTTACCTACAGTAATCTTGTTTAAGTTTACTGAATCAATTTTTAAATCATCAAGTATTTCTCCGGTTTCTCTATCTATAATTCTTCCTATTCTAACTTTCTGATTTATTGTAGCTGGTGAAATACCTATTTTCTCAGCAGTATCTTCTGCAAAAGTTACATAATTATCTTTTAAGTTTTCTAATTTATTTAATTCTTCTTCTAACTGGTCATAAGGTAAATTATTATTTACTCTATATTTAATATTGATTTTTAATTTTCTTATTTTTTCAGTTTTAGGTGTAGGAAATAGTGTTTCATAAGCTTCTTTTCTTTTCCATAATAAATAACCTTCTTCATGACCGTCTGGAGTCCTTCTAAGAAGATTCTCATCAGCCTCCATTATAAGACACCTAGCCTTATCCATTTCAATGTCTTCATACATTCTCTTATAAACTACCGTTGGTATAGTTGATTCTTGGTTATATATATATGCTAATACTCTATGCTCTCCTGCTATTAACACATAACCATCATCATCTTCTAAAACAGAGATTGGATTAATTAGTCCAACAGTTTTTATAGATTCAGCTAATGGCTTTATTCTGTCTTCATCTACTTGCCACAATCTTTTCTCTGTCCTTATTTTATGTAAATCAATCTCTGCAACTTGCACTATTCATCACCCTCTATCTGCATTTCTGCTTTATACTTTTCTATAACATACTCCATGCCTTCTTCGAGTAGCTTATTAATTTCAACTCTTTTTCTTACAGCCAAAACCTTTAATTCTATATATAAATCTTCACTAAGAGAAGTGTTGAAACTTCTTCTTTTGCTTTTTTCTTTTTCCATAATATCACCTCTGAAGATATTATAGAATAAACTTTCATTAAAAACAACAAAAACAAATTGAATTTATTCACTATGAGATATTCAAAAATGCTTGCTGTTACATATATTTACTTATAACTATATATCCACTTTGCACTCAATTCTAATATCATCATATTTGCTATCGAAAAATTTTTTTGATATAATATTTAAACATATATGATTTATGTAACTAAACTCCTTAAGATAATTTTTAATATCAACTATTTCTCCATGAGCAATCATATTTCTTATATTTATTGTTTTTCCAAGCCTATCTGCATTTATCAATATATCATTTTTTTTACAATATATCATTACCTTTGAAAAAACATCTTGTTGAATATTTTTTAAGAATACCCCTGTCACATTTCCTGTTAAATCATCAATCTTATTTGATGAATATTCTATATGAAAATTTTCACACAAAAATTTATTTAAATATAATCTTAATTGTCCTTGATTTTCCACTGTGTTTAATTCTTTTCTTATTTCGTCTTTTCTTATCTCATAATCAAACTTACATATTTTTTCTACAATTTTAAAATAATTAAGAAAAGAATCTTCCATGAAATTATTCATACAGCTAAACTTTATTCCAGCATTAAAAATAAGAATAACTTCATCAAATAATTGTCTAGTCTTTTTAAACTTTTTAATTCTATTGCTTATTTTTTCCAGTTTATCAACCTTAATCTTACTTCCACTTCTAATTTGTTTTGGAATATTTCTCACTTCATTTTCCTTTGTAAATGAATCAGTATATAGCGGAATTAAAAATAAATATGTTAATGTTTTAAGCGACATTTCTATTTTTTTTTCTGCTATATTTTTATGATTATCATTATTATAGTAGCTTACACTGAGCATTTCTTCTTCATGTCCTAAGTTGCCTCTATAAAATGTATAATAGCAATCTAAAAATTCGAATTGGGTGTTACTTTGCAGAGAAATGCCAAAACTCCATTCTTCATAATAATCATTACAATTCAAGTAAATATTTTTTTTAAATTCATACATTTTTATCCTCTTCATTAAGTTATTTTAGATAATTAATTCTTCATATCAACACTTGCTTTTTCAATTGTAATTGTAACTACATTAATAATCTCCCACTATAATCCCGAAATAAAAAGATACTCATACCGATGTAAATATCTTTTATCTAACATAAAATATCATCCAAAAATCATAGTACAAATTCTTTTAAAGTCCACATCAAAATTAGGATATAATTTCTTCATTTCTTGTAACTGGATATATACGCTAGCTGAGTCCGAATTATATTTTTGATTAATAATAATATCTCCCCCAACTATAGTACCCTTATTCCAATCACTGCAACAAACATTATGACAAATATGAAGATAAGACATACTGGATGTATTAGATCCATACCCCCACTCAATACGAGAATCATAAATAGACATAGGCTTACCACAAACATCACACTGAATATAAATGTTGCGTTTTCTGACTGCTGGTATATTACCCTTCTCTTCAATAATATTTCTTTTTCAACAAGGACATTTGTATTCATCACGCTCTATTGTGCCAGTGCCAGTGCCAGCTCGACAACCTTCACTAGGTTCATTACTTGAGTGAGTGAATCAATGAATTTTACTCGCGCATTTTTCCCAAAATACTATTTATATAGCTAAAACCAAATCGACAAAATCTGTAACGTTATTAATATCCAAACCAATGCACTTTAAATATACATTTGGAAGTCGCTCAAATACATATTTAAAATGTTGGTAATGGTTTAATCCATTTTTCTACCAATAATAAAAAGTTTGATTGATATTTAATTACAGCTATTATTTATTTTTGACACACACATTATGAAAGTAGTAAGCTTATCTCACTGATTTAGGAAATATTTAATGGCCTGTCCAAAATGAATTCAAAATTTAACTTCAGACAGTCACTATTAGCTAAAATATCACCTTATTTAATTACATTTGAAAAATTAAAAAATATATGAGTTAAATCAATGTTCTCATCAGTCAAGCAATACGTACACGTATATTCCCCAATCATATTATTTTTCTCATGTACTAATTCAAATTTACCATGAATCCTCACATCTTCTGATCTATTTTGGAACTGCTCAATTTTAATTGTATTACTTTTAATATTTATATCTTTTACCACAAATGCAAGCATAATATTTTTACCATAAAAGGAAGAATATTTTTTTGTAACAAATCTATTAACTCCCTCATCAATATACTTATCATTAAGTACTCTTTGTCCATCTATTCTCTTACATTCAATAATAAAATATGCAGTTCTCTTTTTGAAACTATCTGGTTGTAACAAAACCTTTATATCTGTTCTACCAACATATTTACAGGATATGGGATCATAATTTTCTGAGCTTTCAGGTTCAAATAAGAAGTTTTGCATACCAAATTTGCTTCGTACATCATCTGCATCAAGAAATTCATTAAGCAAGACACTTCTAATTGTATTTTCATCATTAGCCAATAACACTCCAGTTCTTTCATGAGATTCCCTAACATTTTCACAACCAAAAATAATATACTCACTAATTTGTTTAAATACATCTTTCTGAATCGCCTTGTTTAATTTTCCATTCAAAAATCCATTCATCTACAGTCCTCCTTTGCGGAAAGAACTGTTTCTAACACATCTGCACTATCTATTACCGCCATTGCAGGATGCCAATTTTTAAATTCATTTGTTTTCACAATATAAAATGAGTTTTCTTCAAACCTAACAACAGTTTTAGTTTGATAGAATAAATCGTTAATTTTAGCTATCATAAACCTAGTTAACAATTCTATATCATCTATCTTTGTATCAACAATTTCTATCATATGTTTAGGTTCTATCTCAACAATTTTCATCTCAAAGACAGTAAATTTCGACATAATATTGGGATATAAATTCACCTTTACGTATAACTGATTCCTTCTCATTGTATTAATCCAAGACTTTGAAAATATATTTGCATACTCTCTTAACTCATTAACATTTACACATGTGTAAACATATTCCGATTTGCATAACAATGGTATTTGCACATCAGTAATATATTTTATAAAGTAATTATTCTCTAAATTATACATTTTCATTACACATTTGTTTATATCTTGCATCATTTCACTTGTATCTTCATATAAACCCACTTGAGCATTTTTTGTAATTTCTTGTTGCAAATTATTAACTTTTGCAACAAGTTCGTTACTAAATACATATGGAAAGTGCTCTACTTCATTAAGAAAAACTTGTTCTCGCTCAATACCTATAGAAGATCCAAGCATAAGATTAAAATAAGAAAACAAAGACGAATTTAACAAACCAGTTATATTTTCTAAAACGTCCTTATCTTTTTCTAAACCCTTAATACAACTTATTGTTTCTTTATATACAAATTTTTTTTCAGAATATACTGCTCTTATTGTATAATCACTGCAATCAGCACCTTTTTTAAAAAAAACGTAGGGTGGTTCAAATAATTTTTTATTTCTAGGTCTATGAATTTTTTGCTTTTGAAATTTACACAAACCATTAGTATTCAATTTAAAATGTTCAATGCTATCATCTGAGCTCAGCAATACCATTCCCACTAAATGTGATGAATCCTTTTTATCTCCATCATGAGCTTGGATTCCTTTTCCATGGATCAAGCTGTTTTCTATCTCTATATCTTTTAACGTTAAATACTTATTTTTTAAATCCCTTATAATTTTAAAGTCCCAACTATTTCCATAAACAATAGTTTTCCAAGCCCAATCATACTCTAATAAAGTTTTTTGTTGTACATATTTTACATCACCTGGCTCAATCATTATTAAATTATATGCTTTAAAAAACAAATTAGGTTTCAAACTAATATATTCTATTCTATTCTCTAAGCATTCCTCCAATCTATAATCAAAAGATAAAACAATTGCAGGCGCTATCGCTCCTTTAAATATTAATTTTCTAACAGAAGACAACTCAATTATTTGCAAAATACGTGAACCAGTCAACATTTTTTTTCTGAATTTTACTGATGGTTGTTTACCCTTATACAAAATTTTAGCAGGTAAAATTAAACTGCACTGAGTATCCTCAGATGCATATTCTTTTACTTTTATAATAAATGCTATACTTATTTCATTATCTTGCAGTTTTACATTTTCTTTAGCACAATAATCTAAATATAATGTTTGATTTACTTTACCCCAAGGTGGATTGCCCAATATAAATACAAACTTCTCTTTCCTTAATTTTTTTAGTTTCTCATCATTAAAAAAATCACTAGCAAAAATATTCTCATCCTTCAATAGTGGTAATTTAAATGTATCTAGTTTCTTAGGGTCTTGAAAATCAAATAATGTTATATATAAAGAGAAGATAGTAACATCTACTGATTCTTCATTATAATCAACTCCAAAAATATTTTCTTTAATAATTTTGTTAATTATACTAGAATCTTTAATAAACCCATTTTCATCTGCATGTTTTGCTAATAACGTCTTTAAACTTTTAACTAAGAATATCCCTGAGCCACATGAAGGATCCATTACTTTACACTCATTGTGACTTAACAAATACGGTTCTACGGTTTTATTAATTACAAAGTCTACCAAATATTTTGGTGTATAAAAGGCTTTATCATTATCCTGTTTTTCTTTGCCTAATAAGATTTCATATATGTTGCTAATTAATTCTATTGGAATAATATTAAAATCATAATATGGGAATAAACACAATTGCTTTGTTGTTAAATTCTCATCAGCAGACATAAAATCATGAAGTAGTTCAAGAATCTCTTTATTAAGTGCTTCAATTTCTCTTTCTTTATCTAATTCAAATAGATTGCCATTAAATTTACTTTTTAGGTAAACAAAAAGTTTGTATAATTCCACCTTATCTCTAACTATATCTAGAAACCTATCCTGTGACTCTTTAACATTTCCCGAAAATCCTGCATAACCAATATCAATTCCTCTATCCACTAAATACCGAATAAATAAAATTCTTAATATTAATTTATTAGCAAATTCAAGTTTGTATGTATTCTTCAAAACATTTGTAATATACTGAAGATTCTCTATTAAAAACTCATTCAAATTTTTTTCAGATAAATTTGATACATAATCAGACAAAAAATTTTGATTAGTCACTTTCCAATAAGAGAATGCAGAATTTTGATTGCAGTTTTCTGGTTTGACTTCATCTAAAATATTAAGCTCTATCTGCCTGCAATCATTCAATTTCATGTCTTTACCACAATAAATTTTTATTGTGCTTCCTTCATCCGAAATAACTATTGGTATTTGAGCATTCCATATTTTACAATGTATTCTTTCTTCTACTCGTTTTTGCAAATCGCTAAAAAAAGTAACTATTGGTATTCCTTCTGCCACATAAAAAGCATACGGCTTTAATTCTTCCAAAACTTTTCTATTGTGAATAGATATTTCTTTACATGCATCAATATCAGTATAATAGTAAAAATTTTCAGAATTTTTATATCCCATAGCTTTAACTATAGTACTTAAAGAATTACTATTTGACATATACTTTTCCTCCATTTTTATCAAATTTCAACTCCACTACATTCTGCATAATTATAGTCCACACATTGTACAATTTCAAACATATGTTTGCCATGATTTTTCTGTCATATATTATTAATTCTCCTGTCTCAAGGTAATTTCTTATTTAAAACAAAGTATAAATTTTCTATTGCATTCACAACTACTTGTTATTTAAGTACAAAAAACTTAATTCTACTTTATAAAACAAATATTTTTTTCATCTGATAAAAGCATAATTGGAGTTCCTATATACTTAACATTTCCTTATGGAAATTAAGTTATTTATTATTATAATTATTCATATATTCAATTAGTGCTATAGTAACAGTATTTTTAAGAGTGCTTTTATTATCTTTGGTGAATTTTTTAAATTCTTTAAATATCTTCTGACTTATAAATAAAGTGCGTGGTTTTAAATCTTCAAACTCCACATCACTATTACTATCACTATTATTGTTAGTTAGTTTTATTAGTTTACTTTTGACTTTAAGTATTTCTCTTAGTTCAATCATTTCATCAACTGTAAATTTCACTGTTTCAAAATTACATTTAGTTACATTATCTCTATCGCCTACATTTTTATCAGATTTTTTCATATCATACAATCGCATACCTCCAGTATAACAGTAATATTAATAGTATTACTATTATATTAGTGTATTTGTATTTATTAGTCAATATATTATATATTATTACGTACATACATAATTAAACATGTTTTAAAAATTTTTTTCTACAAGTATTTTTTGAACTATTTTCCTTTTTATCACTTCAAATAGGCTAATCTTTTATAAATATGCTTTTCTATATCAAAAATGCATTTATTAATATGCCTTATTCTATGTATTGCGTTTCCACATTCTTCAATTTCATTTATCTTATCTTTACTCCAATTACCACTTTCATTTACTAACCCAAACAACATTATACTATACATGACATCGCATTTAGTATTATTCATCTCTAATAACAACATTGACAGTGATTTATCTTCTCTTTCAATCTCAATTAAACTAATTTTTTTACTATTGACCATAACTATTTCACCAATTACATATTTCCTTTTAGTTACACCATCACGCAATTTTGAAAACCGCTTACCACTTATTCCTTCTGGCAGTTCACCTATTATAATCTTTATTGATTTTATATCACTTCTCTTTTCTAATAACTTTAATATTTCTATGAAATCCCTAAGTTCTCCTTTTTCTTCAATTTTTGATATATTAGTAAATTCTAATCCTCTAATAATATCTTCTCCACCAGTATCTGCAGTTGTCCTAAGATTATTGTTATCTAAAATATATGTCTTAGTATTTTTATCTTCATTATTTCTTATGATTTTTCTGCCAGTTTTCTTCTTATTTATTTTAGGTACTCTTTCATATTCATGTTTAATCATAAATGTATCTATTTCATTTGACTCTTTCGTTGATCCTCCTGCATCAGGATCAAGTTCTTTGTCACCATTCACGTTTTTATTTACGTATTTTCGTTTTTTTGTTTCATTTGAGGATATTGACCCTTCTAAACTTGGATGAAAGACATTTATTTCTTCAGCATTGATTCTCTTCTTGCTTAGAGATATTATCTCTAATATCCTAATAAATTTATCTTTCTTTTCCACTCTTGCCCTTATTCTAAAGCTATCAAGTAAAAAATCATATTTTAATTCTTCTTTCTCCCATATACCTTGTCCAACACAATTAAACATTCTTAACACAGATGCATTTGTAAGTATCCAAGCTAAATGATTTACCTTTGCACTTTTTAAAAGTTTTGATTCATATTCATATGTGAAATGGATATCTAGTTTTCCTTCTTTTATTTCATAGGTAAAATAATTATCAAAAGCATCCATTTCCAATATCCTATTCAGCATAAATTTATCAGGCGCTAAAACGGCTCTTATAACTTCAATTATGGGTATAGTATATAATATGCCGTTTTTTAAGAAGTTAAACGTCTTCGATCTTGTTTTTTCTTTAAAACCTGTACCCCAAATTTCCCAGTTTTTTTCTTTGTATTCAGCCTTTATTCCATTAAGGCTTATATCAATAATTTCTGGTTCTTCAATGGTTTTAGCATTATTTAAATCGCCATCAGTATAATATTTTTCTACAGAAAGAAAATGGATACTAGCCCAATCCAATATAATTCTTCTTGTTGATCTACCCTTAAAATATGCATAAACCATCCACTTACTACTTTGCTTAAAAGGTTCCCCAATCCATATTAACTTTACCTTTTCGCCCTTTTCAAAAGGCCAATTTTTTATAATCACTGCTTCTTTACCCATATATCCCCCTTATTTTGCGAATCAATGTATTCCAATATCATAAACTTTATTCTCCCAAAAGCCTCACTTCTAATCCCTGCAATTCTTTGTATTTCCCATATCCTTATTGATTCACCTTTATCTATTTTATAGTTAATTATATTTTTACATCTTCTAATTTGAAACTCTTCAACGCTCTCAATTATTTCACTTAGATATTTTTCAGTATTAGGTAATTTATTAATAGTTTTTTCTAAAACCGCAAGTAATCCAGTTGATTTACCAATACTTGATTTTGTTATTCTAACGGGAACAGCTAACCTTAGCATAATCTCATTTTTTTCTTTTATTAACTTTAGATATTCATTATCTCTTTTCTCCCAATCAACTCTGTTATTTTCACTTTTATTTCTTTTACCACGAGGAATGCTTTCAGGTAAATTGTTTTTAAGCCAAGGCTTGTCGTGCCTATATAACCATATATATTCTTTCTTTAAATTATTCCTTAACTGCTGACGTGTACATCCTTCATTGCTGTTTATAAAATTAATCACATCATTTTTATATTTGTTTTCAACAGTTGTGACTAATTCTCTGCTTTTCTGTTCTACTTCACAAACTTTAAACTCTGTATTTATTGAAGAAATAAGCCCTAGCCTATTAGCATATTTTATAACTGTTTTAGTATCACAACTCATAATCCTACTAATTTCTCTCACTCCATATTTTCTAATACTAAGCAGTGATTTAAGCTTATTCTCCCAAGTAAATCCAAAACTCTTAATTCGCCCAATCTTATACTTGTCTTGCTCTGTTTTATCTGGTCCTTTTCTTGAATACACAAAGCCACAAGAGCAGATAAACGTCCCAACAGGTACTCTAGTTTTATAATCCTGTGTTATATTTAAAGTTCTAACCACTTTCTTTTTATAATGGTCGGCAACTCTATTTAGGCATGGCCAAGGAGCTTTTCCAAATGGATTGTACTGATAATTTATATACTTAAAAAACTTTGAAATATCATCTCGCAAGAAATTTATCAACAATAAATGTCTTATAGGATGAACTGTCCTTTCTTCATCTCTTGTAGCTACCTTTAGCCAATTAAATTCATCTTCTATATCTATTGATGATTCCATTAATTCCAAGAACTCTTTACCGTAGAAGTTTATGAATTCCTCATATAGCTCCCTTTGTTTTACTCTTCCACTAGAAGTAGTTAGCCCCCTTTCATACAATAAGTTTTTATAATTCTCTGCTATTTTTTCCTTTGAAATATTATTGAAGTCCTGATTTAATAAGTAGTAAGCATCCTTAGCTATTTTTAGTAGCTTATCCTGGTATTTACTTTTATCTATTCTGAAATCTTTTAAATCTAGTGATTTTGCATCCACCCTTATATATTCAAGTCTACTTACATCCATTTTACTTATAGGATATTTCTTTAACTCTATTTCATGTTTATGGCATAAAAGTACTCCTTGAAGTTGATGTTCCCTATGTATATAGGCTTCGCCATACTTTTCTATATTCTCCTTAGCACAAAGTGGACAGTAATAAATATGTTTTTTGCTACATATACTTCCTGCTATAATTCCTATTTTTGCATAAAGTCCTTTTCCATCCTGAAATTTTATTTCTTTTAATATTTGTTTATGTCTTTTCTTAGGTAAAAAAGGACTATAGAAAGGATATATGGTATGGTTATTAATAAGACAGTCTGCCGTATATTTACCACCTATATTTTCAGCTAAAACTTCTATATTGCTTCCTATTTCCAAACTAGGTATAATGTTTCTTTTGTCAAAGAGCTCTTCTAAAGTATCTTTAAAATCTATATTTCCAGTATAGTAATGGTATCTTGAAATTGCTGAATAAATAAGTTCATCTTTGTAAGGGTCGGTAAAAAAATGTAGCATTAAAGTTCTCTCCTCTGTAATACATTTTTTTACCACCCATCCCTCTTAATTTATATTTTCTAATTTACTTTTAAAAATTCTTCAACAGGATCTTTAATATATCCATTTTGCTTCAATGCTTCATACGGATGCTGTTTGATCTTTATTGCCTTTTCATACAAATATAATAAACCGTCCCTTTTAACCTCCTTTCTTGCATTTTTTACAGCCTTATCTGCTTTTTCATTAAGCTCCATGGCTTTCTTTACAGCTAAAACTTTTATTGAGTTATAAGCTTCCTCCACCGGCTGATCATTAACTATTTTTTCAACTAACTTGCGCATTTGTAAATTATCTAAATTATCAAATATTCCTATTTCACATAAATCCATAACTAAATTTTCAACTGTATTCCTTCTTTTAAGCTCAATAGTTTTCTTTCTCTCCTTGAACAATTCTTCAATTTTTCCATTAAGCTCTATATTTCTGCTATGCTCGAAGACAATATCATCTAGGTTTAAAGAGATATCTTCATATTTCATAATTTCAAATTGATTATTATTCCTTAGTGCTTTTATCATAGGCTGTAGCATAGCAAGATCTTCTTTAGTAGTATCTCTTAAAATCTTTGTTGTAATCTTTTCTTTTCCTTCTGATAAAGCTCTTTCTTGTGCCAATATAAATAGATTTACTGCTACTGCAGTTATTCCCTGACAATTATCATAGAAGACATCCTTAACCTCTGTTGTAAGCGAATCCTTTTCCTTAAGACCTTGAAAATCCCAGATAGTTTCTAAAAAGAACTGCCACTCCACACTTTCTTTTTCCATTCTAGCCCACATTATAGATCCATCACTAGCTGCTCTTCTTGTCTGCCTAAAATTCCCTTTAAATATTTGTTGCGCTTTACTAGTTCCAATAAGTACTGTAGGTATACCAACCGTATTACTCAAGGTTACAAAAAAATTCAACATCTCCTCCATGTCGTTTTTAGCACTTAATAGCTGTTGAATTTCATCAATAACTAGAACACCAATACCATACATACTAGCTAACGTAGTCATATGTAACATCATTGAAGACGTAACCCTATTAGCATAACCAAACTTCTCTAAGTACCTAGTTCCTAACAAATCATCTATTGCTTTAAAGAAGCTTTTACAAAGTGTTGCTAGACTACCATCATAAGGGCAATCTACTTTAAGCCATACAATTTGAGTTCTACTGAAATACTCCCCTTTATATTCCTCATGTTTTATAATTTGTGGATACATTAACAACAATCTTTCTATTGCTGTAGTTTTGCCGATGCCTGATATCCCTATAATTGATATACTATCTGCTGTGGTTCTAATGTGACTCATTCGCTTATTAAGTTCATTATCCTTAGCATTTTCATCTCTAAGCTCATTTAATATTCTAAGTCTTTCAAGAAAGGTTTTACTCAATGGATTTCTGGCCAAATATCCTCTTCTAATAAGTGCAGATAATCTTCTCTCCAAGGTAATATGTATTGGTAACGGCTGAATAAAATTTTTAACCCTTTTAATTATGTGGTATCTTAAATTTGTGGCTTTTACTGTATCTTCACTTCTTATTGTGGGCGCTACAGTAAAACGGTCTATTACTTCTTCTTCGTTGAATATATTAGGCAAAGCTTCAATAAAAGGATTATCACTGTACTCCTCAATTTCTTGCTGCTTATACTTTGCTATTTCAGTATCTCCCTTTAGAATTATTATTCTCTCATCATTTTTCACGTTTCTCATCTCTTTTCTTTTTAAGCATTTCCATTATTCTGTCCTTGCCTGTTACTGCATTTTCAGATGCATTATTCTTATGTAATTCTATTACTGCTCCCTCCTTAACTTCACTGTTTTCTTTTCCTAGATTGAATACTTCTTTTTCTCTATTAAATTCCTTTTCAAAGGTTCTATTATTCCTAATTCCTTTAAGTTTTTTATTATTGCTTTCACTATTCATTTCTCTATCTTTATTCTTCTTGGCTTCCTTAACTATTTTTTCTATCTCAGCATCAACGTTAACATTTTGTTGATTTTGTCTATCCTTTTCCATTTCCTTTAACTCTGAAATAAGTTCAAAATTGAATACAATTTCTTCTAAAATACAATTCTTGTATTGTTTACTTGGATCCAATAAATAACAAGTTTCAAATTTTTTACCATCATCATGTGGTATATATATATTATCCATATTTCTTGGATCATATAATATTTCTGTACTTCTCACCTTTGATTTTATGAACCACTGCTCCTCTAGTGCCCTTTTAGAACCATAATATAATCCTTTAAATCTTATGCCTGCCCTGGAGACATTTGCTCTACCCTTTGGAAGTATATTAAGTCTAAGCACTTCTCTTTGAATAGTTTTAAGTCTTCCTTTTTTATTTTCTATTCCCCACTTCCAAAGTTGTATCGGTATTGGAAGTACATCACCCAGAAGCATTTCTTTCTCCATTGGATACTTATCAATTATTTTGTTGTTGTGAAGAAGTACAAGATTTATATATATCCTAGTAAATTCTTCTATAGTAAGCGTTGCATCTAGTCTATAATCTCTATCACCTCTTTTTCTATATTCCTTTTGAATTGCACCAGGCGTTTTGTGCTTTATCTTTGTATTTAAAGTTCTAAAATTTCTTTCCACTATCCCTTTTAAGTCACCTCTGTATGGTGATGTATTTTCAATTTTAATGTTAAGATTATTTATTAAATTTTCTACTGAATACCCTTCAAACTCTCCTCTATCAGCTATTATAATATCCGGAATATGTTTAGCCGGCCATTGGTCCTCGGTTATTTCTATATCATAGCTTCTACAAAATTCAACTTTATCTGTAACCATATTATCCAGCGCCATCATAGCTCCTAGCCAAGATGGTCCCTCTAATCCAACATAAATACCTGTTACAAGTCTTGAAAAAACATCAATTATAGCATAAACAATAGGTCTTCCTATAATTCTGTTTCTATCTAAAGAACTAACCAAATAAATATCAGCAATAGTTGCATCAACTTGAAAGCGAGTTCCTGGACCATCTGTTTCAATTGTAGAATTACTAAATATTTCTCTATTTTTCAAAGCAAACTCTTTTTCACTTTCTCTTAAAATTATGTCTTTCTTTGGATCTTCAAATTTTTTAAACCAGTAGTAAAATTGGTGATAAGTAGGTATTCTTGATTTATCCCATAGTTTATGTTCAATTTCATTATTTTCCTTGTATATATTAGAATAAAAATCTTTCAGTATTAAATTGTAAGTTTCCATTAGAGAAATTTTATTGGTTTTTCGATAATATTTATTAATAGCAAAGCTAAACTGTTTTTTTACATCTTCAGTCACATTTATTCCTTGTATTAACTCTCCATTATAGTTAGCTTTCTTAGGTCTGCCCACCTTATTTTCAGTTAAGTTTTTTTCTTTTCCCTTTCCTCCTGAATTTATGTAATCAGGTAATAAAGAATTCTTGCTTAATCCTCTTTGCCAGTATCTACTAAAGCTTTTTTTCACCTTTGTTAAACTTAAATCACTGGATTCTGTTATTTCTTCAAGAGTTTTATTTCTAGTACTTTTATTTAAAATATCATGTTTTCTTTCTTCCCAATACTTCAAGATAAAATTCCATTCTTTATTCCTTTTGTTTATTTGTATTTTTGAGAGCTTATCTTCATCAATCATTCTAGCAAAAGGATCCAATATAGGCATCAATTTGTTAACCTCCAGCTCTTCTTCCATAGTTTGTAGTAATTCTTCTTTAGGCATTGAAGTCACTGAATCAATGTTTACGAAATAAGCACTCTCTTTTAAGATCTCAATAATTCTAATTCTAATATCTTCATCAACATATTTATAAACTGAATTAACTGTAATCATATTACTTCCACCTTACCAAGAGAATCTTCCCTTACTTTAATAATATTTATTACATCATTAATATTTATTTTTTTATTAATATCCACTTCAATAATTTTATTTATAACTAGATATTTAAATATACTAAGCCCACTTCCTAAATCAAGACTCATATCTTTATCAAACTCGTTACAAATACTCCTCATAGTTTTATTAGAACCTACTATTCTCCTTATAAATTCATAAGTTAAATCTCTTAATTCAAATTTTTCAACACCCTGAAAACAATCTAATTCTGAAATATCATTATATCCATGTACGAAACTTATATTATTTGCTACAACTTTATCTATTTGATTTTCAGTAACGATTCCCCAATCTATACCTTTGTTTTTCCAATATATTCTTTCAATCTCAAATTTCTCAAGTACTCTTTTATTCATTAGTTCATCTTTTGCTTTTATAGTCCTTGCTAGCTCCATATTTTTTTCATTTTCCTTAACAGTTATTAAAAAATCCGTAGTCATTACAATATCTTCACCTGTGCCAGGATTTTTAGGATGTTTTATGCCTAGTTCCTTTGCAATAAGAAGTGTAGCTTCTAATGGTAGTAGTGGATATTGCTCTCTAATATCAATAACTCTATCCGAATATTCAACAATATAAAAATAATTTCTTTCCATATCGGATAAAAATTCATGCTGCCTTCCTGACATTATTCCTTTTAATCTTGTTACTCTGCCTAGCGAAGCTACATCCTGAATTTTAATCCAAGGTTTATATTTGTCTCCGACCCCTTGACCTCTTCCTTCTTTAATCATTTTATCTAGATTATTATTTCTTTTTCTTTTTGTCATTTAATTAATCGCCACCTAAAAGGCAAAGGCTATACACTCTCTTGTTAAGAATGTATAGCCTCTGCTGATAATATTCTGTTATTCTCTCTACACTTCTTTACATAAAGTAGTGTATCCATTTCAAAATTTTTGATTCATCTTTTTTACAAATGGTTGAACTTTGTTTCAAACGGTGCGACTTTTTTCCAAATGGTTAAACTTTGTTTCAAACCAACAAATATTTCTATTACATATTCCCTATCTATTCAACTGTTACAGATTTCGCCAAATTTCTTGGCTTATCAACGTCGCAGCCCTTAGCAATTGACATATAATATGAAATTAGTTGAAGTGGGATTATCGCAAGTATTGGTGCTAAAAGTGGATTAACCTCTGGTAGATATATTGCGCTATCACAAGTCTTCTCAACCTTTTCATTTCCCCTTAAGGCAACTGCTAAAACTTTCGCTCCCCTTGTTTTAACTTCCTTTATATTACTAACCATTTTATCAAAGAGTTCCGGTTGTGTTGCAACTGCAATTACAATTGTTCCATATTCTATAAGAGCTATTGGCCCATGTTTAAGCTCTCCACCAGCATATGCTTCTGAGTGAATATATGATATTTCCTTAAGTTTTAGTGAACCTTCCATTGCTACAGCGTAGTCAAGTCCTCTTCCTAAATAGAACATATCAGCCTCTTTGAAGTTGTCTTTAGCAAATTTCTTTATAATTTCTTGATGCTCTAGTACTTCCTTTTCTTTTTGTGGAAGTTCAAGCATATCCTTTTTTATAGTTTCTATCTCTTCATTTGTTAAAGTTCCTTTATTTTTAGCAAAATACAATGCTATTATATACATGGCTATGAGTTGAGTTGTGTATGCCTTTGTTGAGGCAACTGCAATCTCAGGTCCTGCCCAAGTATAAAGGACATCATCTGCTTCTCTAGATACTGTACTTCCAACTACATTAGTAACAGCTATAACCCTTGCCCCTTTATTTTTAGCAAGTCTCATTGCAGCTAGAGTATCTGCTGTTTCTCCAGATTGACTAACAACAATCATCAATGTCTTATTATCTATTATTGGATCTCTATATCTAAATTCTGATGCTATATCAACTTCAACTGGTATTCTTGCCAATTTTTCTATAACATATTTTCCTACTACTCCGGCATGAAAAGCAGTTCCACATGCCACAATATATACCTTATTAAAATTATCTATTTGCTCTTTTGTTAAATTAATTTTATCTAATTTTATATCTTCACCAAGTATTATTCTTGATGTCATTGTATCTTTTGTAACCTTTGGCTGTTCATTAATTTCTTTTAGCATAAAATGCTCGTATCCATTTTTTTCAGCTGCATCAGCATTCCAAGTTACATGGTATATTTCTTTTGCAATTTTCTTCTTATCTTCTGTAAGAATTTCCACATTGTCTTTGGTAAGAACTACAAATTCATTGTCTTCTAAAAAATATACATCTCTAGTTTCATTTAAAACTGCTGGTATATCTGATGCTATAAAGTTTCCATCTTTACCTAATCCAACGATAAGTGGACAATCTTTTCTAACTGCTATTATTCTGTCTGGATCATTTAATGAAACTATTCCAAGTGCATAACTTCCTTGAAGTTTTTTTACTGCCTTTATTGTAGCATCTAATATATCTCCATCATAATAATAATCTATTAAATGAGGTATTACCTCAGTATCTGTTTCTGTTATAAATTTATATCCCTTTGAAATTAATTTTTCTCTTAACTCAATATAGTTCTCAATTATGCCATTGTGCACAACGGCAATTGTTCCTGTTCTATTTAGATGAGGATGTGAATTCAATACAGATGGCTCACCATGAGTAGCCCATCTAGTATGACCTATACCTATATTACCTTTTATAGGTGTATCTTTTAATTTCTCTACTAAGTTAAACAGTCTACCCTTAACTTTTTGTACATCTAATTTTCCTTTATTATCTATGATTGCAATTCCTGCTGAATCGTAACCTCTATATTCTAATTTTTCTAGACCCTGAAGTAAAAGTTCTGTTGCATTTCTTTTTCCGACATAACCAACTATTCCACACATAATAATCTCCCTTTCTTTTTTTGCACGCAAAAAAAACGTTAGTAGTTTAAAAAAAATTTTAAACACCAATTTCGTGCTGAATATATTTAGGTTTTAACACCAAGCTAATATTGTCCCAAAAATCACTTCTTGGTTTTGTTAGCCGTTTACGGTAGTGTGATACCGTGGGGCACCCGCCGAAGATTCGATTCTCCCCATCCTCGTCAAGTTAAGTGACACTCCAAATCTCCGATTTGGTCAGTGGAACTTACTCGGCAACGCCGAGTTTCCTCTAACTTCAATCAAATTTAGTTAGACTAACTTACTAAGTCATTGCTCAGTTCAATCAATCTTTCTATATTTTAAATCATGGATTTAGTAATGTGAAATCAATCAGCTATACCAATTGAATTCATTTTCTAATGAATTTTACACTTGTAAACTGCGTAGAAAATACACTTAACTCCTAGCGCTTTATGAACTTTTTAAATTTCACCTCCCTATAAGTCTATACAGTCATTATATTTATAATTAAAACATTAGTCAACTTGTACAAACCAATATTAATTTAATGTTTACAAACATTTAGATAATATTGTTTATAGATTTTCATCTAATTGACAGGTTTTTCATATAAATGTATGATATGAATTGGTCATTATTTAACTAAAACAAATATTGGAGGAATTCTCAATGAAAAAAGATACTAAAATTAAAAAGAAGAAGAAGAAAATTATTATTATACCTGTAATCATATTAATAATTCTAGCAGTTGCAGCGTCAGGAACTCTTTTATTTATAAACAGTAAATTATCAAAAACAAAAATAGTTAGCATATCAAAAAAGCCCAGTGATTTAGGCATAAAATCACAAAACTTTGATGACAGTTCCATTGATAAAAACTATACTAACATATTACTTTTAGGTGTGGATACCCGAGATCCTAAAGTTGATGCTGGGCTTTGCGATTCAATAATGATTTTGACTATTGATAAAGCTCATAATAAGATAAAAATAACCTCACTAATGAGAGATATGCTTATTGACCATATCCGAGGTGAAGGCGCTACTGCAGGCACTACTAAAGATAGAATTAATGTTATCTTTAAACAGGGTGGTGGCCAATATTCAGTTAAAGCAATTAATAGTAATTTTGATATGAATATAAAAGACTACATAAAAGTAAATTTTGGAGATTTTGACAAGATTGTAGACGCTGTTGGGGGGGTTGACATAAACATATCGTCCGATGAAGTAAAAGTGGCAAATAGCTATATAGATGAAGTTGCTAAATTAGAGAATATAAGCTCACCTCATTTAACTCATGGTGGATTACAACATTTAAATGGTATACAGGCTTTAGGCTACTGTAGAATAAGATATATTGGAAGAGAAGATTTCCAAAGGACAGAAAGACAGAGGACTGTTTTAACTGCAGTTTTTAACAAGATGACAAGTATGAATATCTCACAGGCATCAACAATGCTTGATACAATACTTCCTGATGTGGAAACTTCACTTTCTAGCACAGATATGCTATCAAAAGCTTCCTCTATTTTAATTAACAAAACTAAAACAATAGAGCAGTTTAGGCTTCCAGAGGACAAGCCAGGATATAATTACAGTACTTATATAAACGGCACATATTTTTTAGGATGGAATGCAGCTTTAAATAATGCTGATCTTCATAAATTCATATTTGAAGATGACGCTAGCAAAGTCAAATAACCCAACCTAAATTTGTTTGTTTAACTTCTTTATGAGTATTTTAGTTAATAGTTAATGATATTTTGCCTTAGGGCAAAATAAAATCAATAAAAAAAGCAAATATACTTAAGAGGCATTCCCTGCAGGGAATGCCTCTGTACATATAAAAAACAAATCTACCTATGTTGCCTATTCTTCATCTTAAGTCTAAAATCAACATCAACTCTTAACTCTTATCTCTTAACTTTTAACTGTTTGTTGTGCGGTTTGCTTTTTCTTCAATAAGTTTTGCAAGTGCCTGTGCTAATTTATTGAGTTCTACCTGATCTTCACCTTCAAGCATTACTCTTACTAATGGTTCTGTTCCTGAAGGTCTTATTAGAACTCTTCCACAGCCATTAAGTTTTGCTTCTATTTTTTTTATTTCAGTTATTATTTCTTCATCTTCATTATATATATTCTTTTTATCATTTGGTACAGTTGCATTTGCTAATATCTGTGGAAGCTTTTTCATAATTGATGCAAGTTCTGAAAGAGTTTTTGTGCTATTCTTTACCACTGAAGATATCTGAAGTCCTGTTACAAGTCCATCCCCTGTTGTGTTATGATCTAAAAATATTATGTGACCTGACTGCTCTCCACCAAGCATATAACCCTGTTTAAGCATTTCTTCAAGCACATACCTGTCTCCAACTTTTGTTTTTATTGTGTTTATATTTTCCTTATCAAGTGCTATAAAAAGTCCCATATTGCTCATTACTGTAGTAACAACAACATTTTCATTTAATTTTCCTCTATCCTTTAAGTCCTTACCACAGATTGCCATGATAAAGTCTCCATCTATAAGATTACCTTTTTCGTCAACTGCAAGACATCTGTCCGCATCCCCGTCAAATGCAAGTCCTAGATCACATTTCTTTTTAATTACATATTCCATAAGCTCTTCTGGGTGCGTGGAACCACAACTATCATTTATGTTTATTCCATCAGGATCGTTGTTTATAACAACTACTTCAGCACCAAGCTCTCTGAAAGTTTTAACAGCTGATATATAACTGGCTCCATTAGCACAGTCTAGTGCTACTCTAAGTCCTTTAAGATCACAATCAATAGTTCCCTTTGCAAACTCAATATAGTCTACAAATGCTGAATTTTCTATTACTTTTCTTCCCACATTACCATATGTTGGTGATGGAACGTTTTTAAACCCAGATTCAATTATATTCTGTATTTTGTCTTCTAACTCATCTGAGAGTTTGTACCCCTGTGAATTAAAAAACTTTATACCATTATATTCTACTGGATTATGTGAAGCAGATATTACGACTCCTGCATCTAATTTATATTTTCTAGTAAGATATGCTATTGCTGGGGTTGGTATAACACCAACGCAGACTGCTTCAGCACCTACTGAAAGTATTCCTGCTACCAGTGCATTTTCAAGCATATCCTTTGATATCCTTGTATCTGTTCCAACTAATATTCTAGGTTTATGTGATCCTTTAGATAATACATATGCTCCAGCTCTACCTAAATTATATGCCATTAGTGGCGTTAGTTCATCGTTAGCTATTCCTCTTACTCCATCTGTACCAAACATTCTGCTCATATATTTACCTCACTATTTTTTCTTTTATTTGATGAGCCTAACTTTGCACTCATAAACTCTATTATATCATAGTAACCGTATACTAACAATTAAGCAGGTTACTATGATGCAGTTGTCAGTTATCAGGTTCCAGTTGCCAGTTAATGAAATTTTGCTTTCAGCAAAATAATCAATTAATTAAAGTAGATTTTTCTGCGCCGAAGAAAATCTTCCTTAACTGTCACTTGACACCTGGAACTTGATAACTGCTTCTCCGGCTTCTTTGCTTTCGCTATATTTCACTAAATTTTTTCTAAAAACAATCATTGTAATTACAGGTACAATACCCATGATTACTAAACAAAGACTAGTATTAATTTTATCAAACAACATTCCAAATAACATTTGTCCAATGGGTACCGCTACTAAACATCCCGTATTCATTACTGCACCTACTCTCCCCATAATTTCTAAAGGAACAGCTTTTTGAAAAGCTATACTTAATGCTATATTGGTAATAGTTGCTATTGCTCCTATTAGAAAACATAAAAATAACAAACTGATATATGGGATGGTATTACCTATAAAAAGACACAAATAAGCGTTTGTTGGTATTATTCCCATGATGATTATTAATATTCCTACTGTTAATATACTGAAAAACATAATCGTTCCTGTTCCTATTTTTTTAAGGATAACGCCAATGACCATAGGTGCTATCATCATGGATACAGCAAAACATCCTTCCAATAACCCATATTGAAAATCAGAAATTTTTAAAATTGTCTTTGATATATAAACTAGGCCTATAGTAAGTGGTGCTAATGTGAAATTTACTATTACTGCCACAACAACTACAGTTAATATAAATTTTTGTCCCCTAATAAATTTAAATCCATTAGCGAAATCATTTTTAAAGACCTGAAGATTTACTTTTTCTGGTCTTTTATTACTTTTTGGAACCTTTATAAACATTTCAAATATACTTGCAAAAATATAGCTAAATGAATTTATTAATAATATTATGAAGATTCCATAAAATCCAAAGAGCATTGCACCTATTACAGGTCCTATTAAAGTGGATAGATTTGAAATAAATGAACTAAGGCTAGTAGCATTAACTAGATCCTCTCCATGAACTATACTTGGTAGAATAGTTCCTATTACCGGCCCATAGAATGACGTAATTACTGATAAGATTATTACATAAACATAAATTTGAATCATTGATAATGAACCATTTAATATAAACATTACTGTAAATATTCCTACGACAATTCCATTTAATAAATCTAGGTATACAATCATTTTTTTCCTATCGTACCAGTCTGCGAAAACCCCTGCAACTGGTCCAAGTATTAATTGTGGAATTACAGCTGACGCTAATACAGAAGCGAAGAGAGTGGCCGAGCCAGTTGTTTTTAATACGTATAATGATAGCGCGAGTTCCTGCATCTGAGTTCCAATTAAAGATATAAATTTGCTTAACATTAGTAAGCTAAGATCTTTTTTCTTTAAGACTGAAAAGTTCATAACATCAAATCCTCCACGGTTTCATTTTCATAATCAAAATTGATGAATCTCCTAAAAGGTTCATTAAAAGAAAGTGGTATCAATATTAAAAAAGCTATTACAAAACATATTGACATAACACTTCTTATTGGCAAAAATCCACCTAGTACACCTCCAAGTGCCATGGCAAAAGGTGCCAATCCTTGTGTACCCATAGTCATCAATGACAATACCTTACCCCTTTTTTCTTGAGGTGTTGCTATTTGTACTGATGACATGATTAAAACATTAAATATAGCATTAAATGTTCCCCCTACAAATATCATAACTGCCATTACAATGAATATGCTTTGACTTACCGCAATGATAAGGCAGACATTACCTATCATACCTGAAATGATAAGAATCTTAAGCTTTTTAATGGCAGGTATATTAATTATTGATGTGAAAATAAACCCTACAAAAGCACCTCCCATAAAACATCCCATAGCAATACCATATTTACCTGCCCCTAAATCAGCTGTCTTTTGAAACAAAGGCAATAATAGTATTATTGCAATATTAGCAAAGAAATTACTAAATGCTGCAGCTAAAAGAGTATACCTGAGGCCCGTTAATTCCCATACAAAATCAAAACCGTCTTTCAAATCATCTAAAAAATGTTGGTCGGTTTTCTTTTCTATTGCTGGAATCTTTACTAGCAATATAGAAAACCCAGAAAACAAAAATGATAATCCATTAAAAAGAAACATTAATGGTGCTCCAATGATCTGAAATAGAAAACCTCCTGTGATATTACCTAGCATGCTAGCTCCATTAGTAACAATAGCAAATAAAGAATTGGCATTTGTGATTTTTGACTTAGGTACTAAATCTGGTATAGATGAATTGATCCCCGGACTAAATATTGCCCCACAGATGCTCAAGATTATACCTGCCAAAAATGCCATCCATATTTTAAGAATATTGTTATATGCTAAAATACCCAATAACACAATACTAATACCTCTTAATAAATCCGTAAAAATCAAAAGTTTTTTTCGATTATTTCTATCAATCATTACTCCTGCAAAAGGTGAGATGATTACACCAGGTAATGTAGATGCTGCCATAAGTGTTCCCATTAAGGCCGTTGAGTCAGTAACCTGAAGCACCCAAAAACCTAAAGCTATGCTGTAAGCTGCATCACCTAGACTTGAGACTAATTGTCCTTGCCATAAAATAAAGAGACTTTTCGTCCATAGCTTCTCATCACAATTTGACTTCATTTTTAACTTTTCCTCCATTTACAACTTTAAGCTCTCCTGTATATTCAACCTTTTCGATATTGCAGCCTTCACCAATAGTTACATTTGTTCCTCGTACTATTTTGGCTGTTGTTCCTTCTAGGAATATGTCATCACCTTCTACAGAATCTGTGACCAGCTCTTTAATACCAACAAACATGCTTTTTACAAATTCAGATATAATTCCTCCATAGTTAGAAGAAAATTTTATATTTATGCTACGTCCACCTATTTCACGAACTTTGCATCTTCCAAATAACTCGATATCAATTTCATCAGCGTTTAATAAACCTTTTATATCAAATTTTCCTGTAGAAATAAAATTTTCACATTCGCAATCTTTGCCTATTTTAGTTCCTCCAGATACTCTTATCTCTCCACCATACAAATTCCCCTTAACATCTGAGCCACCAGATATTTTTAGCCTTTTTGCTCTAACATCACCATCTACACCAGAACTACCACTAATCTTCACATCACTGGCAGTAAGATTTCCTTTAATATCTGATGATCCGCTAATTTCCATAGTTTCAGTTTCAACACTTCCCTTTACAGAAGAAGATCCACTACATTTTATTTCCTGTGCCTTTATATTTCCTCTTATATCTGATGACCCACTAGATTTTAAAGTGTTACAATCTATGTCTCCATTAACCGCCCCTGCTCCACTTATTTTTACCTCACCGTATACTCCACCACCACAACTACCTGCTCCAGATATTTTAATATCTTGTCTTGCTGCTTCCATTTAACTCAGCCCCTCATATACTTTTATTTTTAATTCTTCGATACATTTATTAATGTTTAATCTTATCACAGTTTTAGTCATTTCTTCAAAGCATACCCTATTAGGTAATGCTAAAATCATACTTATGCCAACTCCCATTTTTCGCACAAAAATTATTTCACAGTTTTTATCAGGATAAAAATTATAATTGTTTTTAATAGTTTGGAATACATTTTTACTTTCCTCTAGTGATATGCTACCTTCCATTAAATATTTTTGAACTATATACATATATAAAATTTCATAAAAATTATAAATTCTATCACCATTGTCATCCGGGTAGCATATTTCTAGTACATTGTCTAAAACGATCTTTCTATTTATGATTTCATTTCCCGCTAACTTTACATCTGACAAGTTAGGGGAAAAAATTTCTGCTAAATCGTCAAGTGACGCTTCATCTTTCATATTCTTAATTCTTTCTACTCTTTCAAGGATTTTTTTCCTTGGGAAAAAGGTTTCTTGCCCTGTAAAAGAAGACCTTTTTATAAACCAATCTTCGGGTATTAATTTTTTCCTTTTCCACCTGTATAGTTGACCATAAGATATTTTTGTTAGCTCCAAAAGTTCTTTTTTTGAAATAAGATCTTCCTCCATATACTTCCTCCTGTGCTAATTATTTTGATTTAAATCATTATGAGGTATTTTCCACATGTATTTTTTATCCCATGACTACTCGTTCTCTATTATTAATTTCTAATAGTGCATCAAAAAATAATTTTGGTTGATCTAGCATAGTCATATGTCCAGCATTAGGTATTAAATAGAATTGTTTATATGGCGCATTGATTTCATTGAAGTATTCTTTTGCAATAACATATGGTACTTGCCAGTCATTTCCACCTAAAATATAGTAAATTGGTACTTGATATTCTGCTGGTTGTGACTTTAAGTCAAAGGTACCTAGAAACTCCAGTATTTTTCCGTTTGCTTTAGACCCTTTTATCAATGCAAAAAGGTCTGAAAACCTAAAAATAGGACTTTTGAATGCAGTTATAAATATAGACAGATCTATCTTAACAGCTAAGTTATATTTACCTTGAATTCTACGTATTTTACCACATTTTTTTATGAATTTATCATTAAATTCATTTCCTGGATAATCACCTACAACTTCAAGCTTTTTTAGAGATTTCTTGTCCTTAGCCTGTAAAATTAATTCCTTAACTTTTTCGTATCCAACACGTTCATTTTCAAGAAAACCAATAACTTGCCCAACTCCGATATAATAAGCTACTTCTTCTGGATATTTCTTTATAAACGTACTTCCTAAAACACTCCCCCAAGAATGACCCAGTAAAATTATTTTTTGTTTGCTATATTTTTTCTTTAGATATTGAATAACTTCAAACAAATCCGTTAGCATTAAATCAATTGTAGGATATTTATCCGGATTCTTAGTAAGAGTTTTTCCTGTTCCACGTTGATCCCAGTGGACTACTGTAAAAATATCTTCCCATTTTTCTTGAAATGCATGCGCAAAGAGTGATTCAGCACTGCCAGGCCCACCATGTAAAAATAGCATTACTGGATTATCTTGTTTTGTACCAGAATGAAATAAATATTGATTGATACCATTAATGGGTACATACTCCTCAGTATAAATTAACCTTTTCAACTTATTTTTCATAGTCCCAATTCTCCTTATTACATTTTTAGAGCTATTTTATTTAATCTATATTTTAAATCTACAATTAAATGTTTCCTTCTTAATTTAGTGTAACAAAACATTGTTACGTTGTAAATACCTTTATTGAAAATTTTCCAAAAAATTAAAACTTTGGTCTAATATCTTTCTATTAGACCAAAGTTCTTTTAAGTTAAAAGCTTATAGTTATAATTGTTATTTTCTTGGTTATGGTTTATTTATATATTTTAGCTTTTTCTTCTCCGTTTAATACTCTAAGAGCACCCTGAGCTAATGCTAAAAGTTCATCTTCTCCTGGGAAAACTACTACTGGAGCAATAAATGAAACTCTTGCTGCGATTTTACCTGTGATGCCTTTGTTATATGATATTCCACCAGTAAGTAATACAGCATCAACTTTTCCTGATAATACTGCAGCATCCTGACCGATTTCTTTTGCTATTTGATATATATATGCATCATATATTAGTTTTGAATCTTTATCACCAGCATCAGCTTTGTCAGCTACAACTTTGAAATCATTTGTACCTGCATATGCAACTGCTCCGCCTTTTCCGTTGATTTTTTTCTTCATTTCTTCATGAGTTACTTTTCCGCTGTATGCAAGATCAATTAGATCTCCAAGTGGAACTCCGCCGCTTCTTTCTGGTGAAAATGGACCTTCTCCAGTAAGAGCGTTATTCACATCAATTACTTTTCCCATGCAGTGAGCGCCAACGGATGTTCCTCCACCCATATGAGCAACAATAAGATTTAAATCTTCATACTTTACACCTTTTTCTTTTGCATATCTCTTTGCAACAGCCTTTTGATTTAAAGCATGAAATATACTTCTTCTCTTTACATCAGGCATTCCTGATATTTTTGCTACCTCTTGCATTTCATCAACTGTAACAGGATCTACTATAAATGCTGAAACCCCAATTTCTTTTGCTATTGCATCGGAAATGATTGCTCCTAAATTTGATGCATGCTGTCCTTGGACACCATTTTTTGAATCTTTGAGTATAGCATCATTAACTGTATATGTACCGCTTTCAATAGGCTTTATAATTCCGCCTCTTCCAACAACTGCGCTGAAAGTTTTAACGTCTATATTCTTGCCTTTTAAATAGTTAAGTATAACTTCTTTTCTAAATTTAAATTGGTCATAAATTGTATCATATTTAGCTATTTCATCTGCTGAATGTTTTAAATTTTCTTCTAATATTTGAGTTTCATCTTCATAAACACCTATTTTTGTTGAAGTAGAACCTGGATTTATTATTAATAATTTATGCATATCTTTACCTCTTTTCCCGTTTATTTACTTGAATTTAGGCTAGTTTTATTTTTGGCTTGCAACTAATGCTGCAAGAGCTATTGAATACATTTTTGTTTCATGGCTATCAGCTCTTGAAGTCAATACAACTGGAGCTGAAGTTCCAACTAATATACAACCATTTTTCGAATGAGTCATATATGTAATTGTTTTATACATAACATTACCTGTTTCTATGTTTGGAAGTAAAAGTATATCAGCTTTTCCAGCAGCTGCTCCTGTTACTTTTTTATGTGCTGCTGCTTCTTCACTTAAAGCATTATCAAGTGCGTAAGGTCCATCAACTATGCATCCTTTAAACTGACCTCTATCGCTCATTTTGGATAGTAACGCTGCATCAAGTGTTGCAGGCATATTTTCATTTACAAGTTCAACAGCACAAATTGGAGCTACCTTTGGGCATTCAATTCCAACTGCGTGAGCAACTTTTACTGCATTGTTTATTATTTGAACCTTATCCTTTAATGTTGGGTACATGTTAAATGCAACATCTGTTAAAAATAATAGTCTGTCAAAAGCTTCTGTTTCAAAAACAGCAACATGTGACATAAGTTTTCCTGTTCTAAGTCCAACTTCTTTGTTAAGTACTGATCTTAAGAAGGTTGCAGTATCAACTAAACCTTTCATTACCATGTCAGCTTTACCCTGTGAGACAAGTTCAACTGCTTTTAAAGTTGCTTTTTTAATATCCGGTTCATCAACTATTTTAAATTCATCAATATTCATACCAACTTTTAAAGCTATGGATATTATTTCACTTTTATTTCCTACAAGTATTGCTTCTGCTATTCCATTTTTCTTTGCGTCACGAATAGCTTCAAGAACTGGTTTGTCCTGTGCTACAGCTACTGCTACTGTTTTTATGTCATTGTCTTTAACCTTTAATAAAATCTCATCAAAACTTTTTATCATTAACGTGCACCTCTTCTTAAATATTTTTAATATGTAATAATTTTGGATTTATAACATCTCATTTATATCTTAACAAAAATTTCACAATAAACATGATTTTTCAGAATATTCAATCTGATATTTTATACTTTTTTATTATACTTTCACTACATTTTAACCCGTCAACTGCGGAAGATACTATACCACCTGCAAAGCCTGAACCTTCGCCACTTGGATATATACCATTTACAGAAATACTTTGTAAATCATCATTTCTACTTATCTTTACTGGTGCTGATGTTCTAGTCTCAATTCCTGTTAAAATATTGTCATAGTTGCTAAACCCTTTGATTTTTCTGTCAAAATTTTCAATTCCATCTTTTAAAGAATCCACAACATAACTAGGTAAACATGTACTTAAATTCGCAAATTTGTATCCTGGCTTATAACTTGGCTTAACATTACCTATTTTACTACTTACCTGATCCTTTAAAAAATCACCAATTAGTTGCACTGGTGCATTAAAATTTTCTCCTCCTACTTTAAATGCAAGTTCTTCATAAAATCTTTGAAACTCCATTCCTAGAAGAGGATAATCCTTATCATGATTTGAATCAAATTTATCACTTTCATTTTTAAAGTCCTCTGGTCCTACGGTTACTACTAGTGCAGAATTTGCATTTTCACCATTTCTTTTGAAATTACTCATACCATTTGTTACCAGTCTTCCCTGTTCAGAAGATGCTGCGACTACTTCTCCACCAGGACACATACAAAAGCTATAGACATTTCTCCCAGTCTTTTTTGATTTATTAGTAAGCCTATAATCCGCAGCTCTTAATCCTTGATGATTTGCCAAACTTCCATATTGATTTTCATTTATGGTGCTTTGAAGATGCTCAACTCTTACACCAATTGCAAAAGGTTTAGCTTCCATAAATATATTGTTTTTATATAACATTTCATAAGTATCCCTTGAGCTATGTCCAATTGCAAGTATAAGAACTTCACAAGGAATTTCTTCTCCATTAACAACTATAGCTTCTAATGTTTTATCCTTTATAACAAGGTCTTCAAGTCTACTATCAAATCTTACCTCTCCTCCAAGACTTATTATGTCTTCACGAAGATTTTTTACCACACCTTTTAGTACATCAGTACCTATATGTGGTTTTCCCAAATATGCTATTTCCTTTGGTGCTCCAAAACCAACAAATTCATCCACAATGTATTTACACCTTTTATCTTTAATTCTCGTAGTTAGCTTTCCATCTGAGAAAGTACCTGCTCCCCCTTCTCCAAATTGAACATTGGATTCAGAATTCAAAACTCCGTCGTCCCAAAATTTCTGTACAGTTTCTGTTCTTTTTTCAACGTTTTCGCCCCTTTCAATTACTAGAGGTTTATATCCGTTTCTTGCAAGACGTAATGCCGCAAACATTCCAGCCGGTCCCATTCCTATAACTACGGGCCTATGTTTAAGTGTTTCAGTTCCCATGATCAGTTCTTCTTTAAATTCTTCCTCAATACTTACATCTTTATTATTAAGTTTTTTTACTAGTTCTGCTTCATTTTCTACTACTACTTCTACAGAGTAATTAAATTTAATAATATCTTTTTTCCTAGCGTCAATAGACTCTTTTAATATTGTAAATTTTTTTATACGATCTTCCGAAATTCTTAACTTTTTCGCTGTTTTATTTTTCAAATTCGAAATATCCTCTTCTATATCTAAAGTTATATTATTTACTTTTATTGCCATGTTTTTTTCACCTCATTATTTTTTAGTAAGCGTCACGTTTATTGTGCTTGGACTTGCTCCAACACTTTTAACTCCTTGAGGCAAGTTCACTACTGGCGTTGCACTATTTGCTCCCTCTTTAAATGACGACCCATCAATAGTTGCATTTATATCACCATTTTTAATTGCATTTATAGTTGTTGAATCACCTGAAACTGTGACACTTATAGCGCCACCATTATCTAAACTACTACTGAAACCGTCTGGAATATTTTTCACATTTATATTTACTGAAAAAGTCTTTTGTATTGTTGCATCAGTTTTTGTATCTACATTATTATTCCCATTTACATTGTTAACTGCATTTTGTTGTTTTCCTTCAGTTACTCCATTTGCACTAGCTGAATTGTTTTGTGTGCTAGTTTTGTTTAATTGTTTTTCTTCAGATGCATCATTCGTGCTAGAAGATTCTTTCTTTTTTATTGGCACAGTAACTTGAATTTTTGTTGGTTTAATTGTGATATTTGACACTGTTTTTCCATTTTTATCAATGGCTTCAAGTGCCTCCTCTGCATTTAAATCCTTATTAAGATTATCTATATTTGCATTTGCAGACACACTACTAACCATATTCACAAATTTACTTGGCCCACTGACGGTTACTTCCGCTTGGCTAAATGTGGGTTCAAGAGAATTATATCCATATTTTGGTTTTCCGGATACTTTTACTTTTACATCTGCACTTTTTTCCTTTGTCTTATCTATTTCTACATCTACCCACATATTATTGTTATTTTCAATATTTATATTGGAAGGATAATGAACTATATTAACAGGGATCTTATTTTCACCCTCCTTAACAGCATAGGTACTCATATCCGCAACTATCTTAAAATCACTTGCCCTTGCTTTGTTAACCTCTAAATCCGTTCCTCTTATTGATATAGATACTAAAAATTTTTGATTTGGAGTTAGCGTAAGGTTAGACTGTGCTAAGATATCTGAATTAATTAACTCCACAGACACATTCTTTATTGTATATGTACTTATTGGGTTTTCATAATTTGAAATATAAAGCCATAAACAAAAGGCGGCTATTACGCAGCATACTTTTATTAATATTTGCCTATTATTCTTTTTTTCCACATTTTCACCTTCTCTTTAAATGAATCCTTTTTAGAAAATCTAACAAGAATTATTCTTAATAAAATATCTTTCAATTTTTCTTTTGTGTAGTTCCTTGTTAATTTACCATTTATGGCTAGAGAAACAACTCCAGTTTCCTCAGATACAATAATCACAAGTCCGTCACAATTCTCGGATATACCAATTCCAGCTCTATGTCTTGTTCCCAATTTTTTATTTATATTTATATTAGATGAAAGTGGCAAAAAACAACCTGCAGCTACTATCCTATTTTCTCTAATTATGGTTGCACCATCATGGAGTGGCGTATTAACTACAAAAATATTTTCTAGTAATGCTGAACTTACACTGGCATCTATTTTATTCCCAGTGCTAATTATATCTTCTAGCTTTGTTTTTTGCTCAATAACAATTAGTGCTCCTGTTCTAGTCTCAGCAAGAATAAAAACAGCATTTAAAATTTGTGTTATAACCTCATCCATTTTTTCCTTATCTTCAAAAACGTGCAAATCATTAAAAGTAGTCCTGCCTAAGTGTTCAAGCACACTTCGTATTTCTGGTTGAAATATGATTACTATTGATAAAACACCTATAGTTATAGTTCTTTGAAGAATCCAATTAAGCATAGTAAGATGCAAAATACTACTTATTGGTATAAGTAAAATTATTAAAAGTATTCCCTTTAAAAGTTGTACTCCTCTTGTTTCCTTTATGAGCATATACGCTTTATAAAAGATGAAGGAAACCACAATGATATCTAATATAGAAGTTACATTTATTGTTTTCACTGCACCAATAACCATGTTTATAGTATCCAATTCTTTCACTCCCTTAATTCTAGCTACTATTAATTATACACTATTGCAGTTACATGTAGGTATATGAAAAAATAATTTATAAAATATTAATAAAATAATTAGGGAATACTAAAATATATTAATATTTGAAAGGTGATGCTATTATGAATGAACCAGTTAATGACCAAAGAATTGAAACCTCAATAAAATCAGAATTAATAAGATCCATGAAACTTACTTCTCAGGATATAAAAGTGAAATCAGTTGATGGAATAGTAACTTTAATGGGTTTTACTAATGTGCTTGCGGAGAAAGCTAATTGTGAAAGAATCGCCTATAAAGTTGAAGGCGTTAAAAAGGTTGAAAACAATATAATCATTTCTTTAGATGGAGGTGAAAGTGATAAAGAATTAACTGACCTTTTAAATGAAAATCTAAGAAATAGTGAATTCAAGGCGAGAATTTTAGGTGTAACTGGAAAAGTTTCCGATGGTGATGCGCTTTTAGTAGGTAGTGTTTTAACTGAAAGAGACCGCCAAATTGCCATTGCTGAAGCTGGTAAAACACTTGGGGTTAAAAAGGTTATTGGAACCATTAAACTTACCGCTTTTAAACCTGATATTTCTATTAAAAATGATATAAATATGGCCTTTATGGAATCAAAAATCAATGTGAATGACATTTCTGCTATTGTTGTAAGAGGAAAGGTTACCCTGACAGGTTATGCTGAAAAGAAGGAAGATTTTGATGCACTAGTAACTCTTTTGCAATCAATTCCAGGTGTGAAAGAAGTTAACAATAAACTTAAAATGCAAACTGTAGCTAGTGGCATAAATTGAAGTTTACTCATTTACAGTGCAATACAAGCGTGAAGTAATTTGCTTCACGCTAAATTAATAAACTACAGAAATTATACTTCATATTTTACATCATTTATTTTTTCAAATCCTAAACCTGGCGCATCACTAATACTTATTTTGCTATTATTATAAATTGCGCCACCTACAACATTATCTCTACTGCATAGAAGAGGAGCATCAAGATCTATTTTTGTTATTACACTTTTAGCCGCAGCAAGATGAACGGCAGCAGTAACGCTTACTTTGCCTTCAAGCATACAACCAAGCATACACTCCATACCATAAACTTCTGCTAGTGAACAAATTTTAAGAGCATTATATATTCCTCCAGTTTTCATAAGCTTTATATTGATTAAATCAACTGCTCTAATCTGCATTATTTTTGCTGCATCTAAAGGTGAAAATACGCTTTCATCTGCCATAACTAAAGTATCGATATTATCCGTCACCATTTTTAAACCTTGAATATTATTTGCACTTACAGGTTGCTCAACAAGTTCTATGTTAATCCCTGAATCCTCAATTTTTCTTAAAGTTCTTATTGCTTCTTTAGGTTCCCACCCTTGATTCGCATCTATCCTTAAATTCACATCATACCCAATGGCACTTCTAATAGCTTTCATTCTCCGTATATCAAGAAGTGAATCCTTTCCTACCTTTATTTTTAACGTCTTATACCCAAATTGAATAGCTTCCAAACTGTCTCTTGCCATTTCTTCAGGTGAATTAACACTTACTGTAATATCCGTTTCAAGCTCTTTCCTATATCCACCAAGAAGTTTATACAACGGTGTTTTATACATCTGTCCATACAAATCATACAAAGCAATATCCACAGCAGCCTTTGCACTTGTATTTCCAACAATACATCCATTTAATTTTATAAGTATACCTTCTAAATTCTCAATGTTCATTCCCATTATGCTTTTTTTAATATAACCATTTATTGCTCCTACTAAAGATTCTGTTATATCTCCAGTAATAACCGCAGTAGGTGGTGCGCTTCCAAACCCAACATTTCCTGTGTCAGTTATGATTTTAACAATAACATCCTCCACACTATACACAGTTCTAATAGCAGTTTTAAATGGTTTCTTTAGTGGTACAGATATATGTCCTATAATTATGTCCTTAATAATCATATTAATGCACTTCCTTTATAATATAAAATTAATATTATTTAATCTTCTTTGTACTAGTTGACATTCGAGTATTTTCAAGAAATTTTTTAACATCTTCAAACATACAACTTGCTACTGCAGTAAATAATATATCAATAACATTTAATTGAGCAATTCTTGAAGACATAGCACCACTTCGGAATGTAATTTCAGGTGACAAAACAAATAAATTTATATCACATACATTACTTATAGAGTTAATTCCAAATTTTGTTATACTTATTGTTGTAGCTCCAGCTTTCTTTGCTACTTTTATAGAATCAAATGTATCTTTTGTTTCTCCAGAATATGAAATGGCAATTGCAACATCGTCTTTTTTTAAATTAGATGCAAACTCAACCTGCATATGCGAGTCAGAAGTGGTTCTTACATTCTTATTTATACGTGTGAATTTTTGAAATGCATCTAGTGCTATTATATATGATGCTCCAATACCATAAAAATCAACTCTATCAGCTTTTGATATAACAATTGTAGCTTTTGCTACAGATTCTTCCGATAAAACATCCATAGTATTATCTATTGATTTTTTATTATTATAGCTTATATTCTTAATAATAGTTGAAAGATTATCTTTAAGCTTTATATCCGTATACATATCATCATCTTCATTAAATGTTACTGTATCCTTTGCAATCATTATTCTAAACTCTTTATATCCCTTATAGCCAAGAATTTTACATAATCTTACTACTGCAGATTGGGATGATCCACTTTTCTTAGAAAGATCTTTTATTGTCAAGTCTGATATAACTTTTGAATTCTTCAAAATATAATCAGCTACTTTTTTTTCTGATGGATTTAAATCATTAATCATCTCTTTTATGCGAATCAAACTCTTTGCCATACTTATCCTCTTTTCACTAAAATAATTTGATGTTTATATAAAATATTTTTTCATTTCATACTATCATATCTGAAATAAAGTTTCAATAATCAATTTCATATAATAGTGCGAATAATAATACCAGCTTGCATTAAAATATTATTTGTGCTAATTTATTACTAATAATATTGCAATTTACTATACAAAAAATAATATAATTTTAAAGCGGGTGATTATTAATTGTATAAAATAGAAGAATTGAGTAATGAAATTAATGCCTTTATACTATCAAAATCCGAGAAAATTTCATTAGTTTTTCTCGATATTGATGACAGTTCAAAACATATCTATATCAATGAAAAAGCTGTATTTCCTTCTGCCAGTACAATAAAAGTATTGATAATGGCTAAAGCACTTGAAGCGGTAATTGAAAAAAAACATAGCTTAAATGAAAAAGTCATTGTAAATGAAAGTGATAAAGTTCCATATAGTATTGTTACATGTCTGCATAGCGATACTTATTTGTATATTGACCTTATTACCCTTATGATAATCTCAAGTGATAATACAGCCACTAACATACTTATCGATATCCTAGGCATGGAAAACATATGTGAATATGCAGTGAAAATAGGGTTAACAAATACGTTTTTAAGAAGAAAAATGATGGACTCTGAAGCTGTAAACAGAGGCACCGAAAATGTTACAAGTGCATTGGACATGCTAATGTTGTTCAATAAAATTAACTGTAGTAAAATCCTAAATAAAAACATGTGTGATCTGATCATAAAAATTTTAAGCCAAAATATGGACACCGAAGTACTTTTGAGATACTTACCTGATAATGTTAACTGCGGTCATAAAACTGGAGATGTAAAAAATATAAATCACGATATAGGCATTTTCAATATTAATAACAACAAATACATATTAGGTATATTTGTACGAGGCGGAAATTTTAGCTACATTTCGAAACACATTATAGGGAAAATTTCCAAAATTATATACGATTATGTTACAGCTTAAATACAAATTATATAATTTAAATAATTCTTATATTTATAGTTGTTTCATTAATATATATGGTATTTTTCTTTCAAAACTTTATATTTTCCAGACCTAATTTCCCAAATATCATATAATTTGTTTATACTATCTTTTCCTTCTCTAGCACCACTATCTCCAGTTAATAAATCAATTCCATACTTTGATTTATTAACGATAGGAATATTAAATTCAAATTTATCACCACTTGCTTTTCTAATGATATCATACAGAAAAAGACCAGTCTTTACAGCTTTAAATTTTTTTCTATCAGTTACATGTATCTGTATTCCTTTACATAGTTCTCCAGAATGTTTTGAAAATGTAGGCACAAAAAACAAAGGTCTGAATTTTACTCCTTCAAGATCCATATTGTTCATTATATTAGCAATTTCATATGAATCCAGCCACGGTGCACCTATGATTTCAAACGGTTTTGTTGTACCTCTTCCTTCTGAGATATTTGTTCCCTCAAAAATACATGTTCCCGTATACACTACTGATGTATCAACTGATGGTATATTGGGTGAAGGCATAATCCAGTTTAGCCCTGTATCTTCATAATACATTGTTCTTTCCCAATTTTTCATTGGGATAACTTTAAGATTACAACCTATAGCGAACTCATCATTAAAAAGGTTAGCTACTTCACCTATAGTAAGACCATACCTTTGTGGAATAGGGTAACGTCCTACAAAAGAGCTATATTCTTCGTTTAAAATATTGCCTTCTACCTCTTGTCCATTAATTGGATTAGGTCTATCAAAAACCACAAATTCTTTATTGAAATCTCTACAACTCTCCATTGCATAAGCCATAGTGTATAAATAAGTATAGAACCTTGCACCTACATCTTGTATATCAAAAACAAGTATATCAATATCATTTAAAATTTCTTCACGTGGTCTTTTATTTTTACCATAAAGACTATAAACAATTATCCCTGTGCTTTCATCAATATAGTTTTCAACTATTTCTCCTGCCTGAATATAGCCCCTAATTCCATGTTCTGGTGAATATAATGCATTAAGATCTGTCTTTTCATTAAAAATATCTATAGTACTTTTAAATTCGCTATTATATCCCGTATTATTTGTAATAAGCCCAACTCTTTTTCCTTGAAACAAAAGAATGTTTTCATCAATATTATCAATACCTAATTTAACTTTTATCATATTTCTTTTCCTTCCCCTAGAGCATTTTAGTTGCTTTCGTGTATTTCTTCCAAGGCATAAAATTAAACTTACCATAAAAATTAATAATATCCTTGTCAGTCCAGTCTATTACCATTTTTTGCACATTCCTATTCTTTAATATTTCAAGAGCTCTATATAAAATTAACAGTCCCAATCCATATTTTCTGTAATCTTTATCCACACCTATTGGCCCAAGTCCACCATAGTTATCCCCAAGAATACCTTTCCAATATATTGGTGGTCCTATGATTTTACTTTTATTGTCATATATATGGACAAATCCAATTATATTATCTCCATGTTTTAAAACAACTATATCCCTATTTTCCATGCCTATTTCAAAAAATTCGATAAATTCCTCGTACCATCTTCCTGAAAAGTTTTTTTCTAGAAATCTATATAATTCCTTTTTATCATTTGGATTTAATATTTCCGTCTTATATTTACTACTTAAATTCAGCTTTATTCCTGGAAGACTTTGAATATTAACCTTTGATATATCACATAAAAGGTCATAGAAATTTTCTTCTATAAGATAATTTTTTTTTGAGAAAAAGTTTTCAGCTCCTAAACACTGTGCTGGAATTCCAGGGAAAAAATGATATGTGTCACCACCTGCATGAATAATTTTAACTCCTGAATTTTTCAAATCATTTTCAGCCCTATGAAGAAGCTCTGTTCCAATTTTTCTGTTTCTATACTTTATATCAACTATAACTGAATTTATATACCCAATTTCATTATTTGGTTTTAATAAACCACTTTTATAACTCCACTGTTTATATATAATAAATCCTACTAACCGTCCACTTTGATATGCTCCCATTATTTTTTTATTCTGTCTGTCATTAAAATAATTTTGTACAAATAGCTCATGATCAATAGGATATATTTTATTTATATTTTTATTCCATAATTCTACTATTTCTTTTGAACTATCTAACCCCATTTTTTGAAATTTCATTTAATCACCTCAATATATTTATTACCAATTAATTCAGCATTATATATTGTTAATTTCTCTCCTTGCTATAAATAGCGCACCACAAGCAGAATCGCTTTTCATAACGATTATTTGAACCTTTGGATAATATTTATTAACAGTTTTTTTAAACTCATCATTCAAGTATTTAATATTATTAATGCTGCCACCTGCAGTTGTCAAAAGCACATGTTTATCATTAAGCCCAAGTTTTTCAATAACAGCTTTTACACATAGAAACAATTCATAAGAGCATTCTCTAATTATTTGTTTTGAAACACTATCACCTTTAGCGTATGCTTCATTTACAACCCGTGAAAGTCCAGCTATTTCCCTCTTACCTGCACCACTTCTATATATATATTCTATAAGATCTTCACAACAATCAAGCTCTAAATATCTTAAAATCATTGTTTCTAATATTGTTTTTTCGCCCCTACCATCATAACTTTTAAGTGAAGCTTTTATAGCCCTTATTCCAATATCATAGCCACTTCCTTCATCGCCTATAATATGCCCCCAGCCACCTGAACGTGCGCTTGTTCCCTGCTGTGTTTTGCCATAACATATTGAGCCAGTCCCAGATATAACTATAATACCTTCACTATTTTCAATTCCACCATACAATGCAATTTCAGCATCATTGACAACAATAATTTTACCTTTAAATTTTGTATTTCTTATCATTTTTTCTATTATTATTTTATCCTTTGACCTATCTGCTCCAGCAGCTCCAACGCAGATTGCCATACAATCATCAAGTTTGACATCAATCTTAGAAATCCCTTCATAGATCAAGTCATTAAACACTTTTTCAACCTGATCTTTGGCTTCAGAATTGATATTTGACGGACCTTTAGTACACTCTGCCAATACATTTCCACTTATCCCTGCTATCTTTAGCGTTGTTTTAGTACCACCACCGTCTATACCTATTACATATTTCATAAAAGCCCTCCTAAATTAAAATAATTTAATGGGGGAAATACCCATTGCTTTTATTTCTCCCGAAATGACTTTAATAACACTGCTAATTGATAATTCCGTATACTCATATGCATTAATATAAGTGGAAATATTTTTAAAGCAAAAAAAATCATATGGGTTCCTTAAAGATACCAAAATTACATTACTATTTACACTATTTATTTTTTTTACAAGTTCAATTTGTTTACTGTTTGAAGATGCATTATACACACCTACTATAACTACATTTGCATTTTTACATGAACACACTATTTCCTCAATTAAAGTATCATTTGGATTCAATGGTATTTCAAATGCCTTACCTCCAAATTTTTGTTTTAACTGCTGACAAAAAGGAGTGTTCATCTTTATTTCATTTTCAACCCCTGTGAAAACAACAGCCTTGGTTGATATAGAAACTATGTTCCCAACTACAGGTAATAGTTTTTTATTATCCTTTATTACTGTTATGCTTTTATTACTAATTATTTTTGCAAACTCTCTACTTTTTGAATTTTCCACACAAGAACATAGTTTTTTTGTACCAAACTTCTCATTGGTAGCCATATTGTGTTTATTCTTAATTTCCAGTATTTTTTCCACAGATTGATTTATTCTCTCCTCAGAAATTCCACCATCTAATACAGCTTTTTTTATTGCATCTACACATCTAATTTGTATTTCCTTTGTATGTGATATACATATTATATCTGCACCTGCATTAATAGCCATAACAGAAGCTATCTCACTTCCATAATAAGTTGCTATAGCTTCCATCTCCATACAGTCTGTAATTACAAGTCCATTAAAGCCCATTTTATTCTTCAATAATCCAGTAAGAACTTTATGTGAAAGAGTTGCAGGTATCTTTTTAGGTTCCATTTCAGGCAAAAGTACATGAGCTGACATTATAGCCTGAACTCCTGATTCAATGGCACTTTTAAATGGTATAAGCTCAATTTTCTCAAGTCTCATCATATCGTGCTTAACTACTGGAAGAGATAAATGTGAATCCACATCCGTATCACCATGACCTGGAAAATGTTTTGCAACTGCAACAACACCACTTTGCTCTAGTCCCTTTATTAATCCAATTCCAAACTCTGCAACTTTTTTGGGATTATCCCCATAAGAACGACATCCAATCACAGGATTCTTTGGATTACAATTTACATCCATAACAGGTGCTATGTTCATATTTATTCCAATACTTTTTAGTTCTTTTCCCTCTATTTCACCTTGTTTAAATGTGCTTTTAATTTCATTTGCTGCAGAAAAAGCCATGTTACCTGGGAAAAAGGTGATACCTTTATATATTCTTGTAACCATTCCACCTTCTTGATCAATTGAAATAAATCCCGGTATTCCAATATGCTGCTTAATGTTTTTCTGCAAATTTGATGTTAATTTTATAATATCATCTATGCTTCCAATATTGCTTGCAAACAATATTATATTTCCTATCTTTTTATCTTTAATTATCTCATTTACATGATGATCATAATACTTAGAAGGAAAACCTGCCATTATCATCTGACCTATTTTTACGTCAAGTGTTAAATCTTTGATATCTATCATACAGAATCACTCCAATTTTTACTATCTGTACATTTTTATTTCACTACAGAAGACAAAATAGCATTGCTAAATAATCTTCTAAATCTTATGATATTTAAATTATCCCTTGTAGGATGTACTCTATTGGTAAGCAATATTATATATATATCATTCTTTATATCAATCCACAGTGAGGTTCCAGTAAAACCAGTATGACCAAATGCATCTTGAGATATTATATCTCCTGCCCCTGACGCATTTTTATCACCTTTAACGCACCATCCATATCCCCTGTTTTCATCTAATCCATAAGTATGATTACTAGTCATAGCTAGAAAACCGGCATTTGATATAAATCCATTTCCCTGATTTATAAGCATATCTGAAAATTTACACAAATCCACTATATTTGAGAACAGTCCTGCATGACCAGATATCCCATTGAAAAATCTTCCATTTTCATCATGACATATTCCTATAAATGGTTTTCCTGTCTCATTATCAACTTCCGTTGCTGCAACATTGCTAACTTTAGGATTAAATACCGTATTATCCATTTCAAGAGGCTGAAATACATATTTTTTACTTAAAACATCCAATCTGTGCCCACCTATTTTTTCAAGTATAAAACCAAGTAAAATATAACTAAAATCGCTATATAGACATTTTGTTCCCGGTTTATATAGTAGTTCTTCTTTGCAGATATAATCAATAGAATCCTCATAGCCATTGCAGAGTTTATATAGTGGTTTGCATGGCACGAAGCCCGCAGTATGTGTAAGTAAATTGAATATAGTTATATCTTCTTTATATTTTCCTTTAAATTTGTTAAGATAATAATCTACCTTATCATAAACTGAAATCAAACCTTTTTCTAAAAACAATATAAATAATGTATTAGTAGCAATAACTTTAGTTAAAGATGCAAGATCAAATAATGTTTCTTTATTCAAAGATAATGTTTCTGGATATATACACCTATTTCCGAAACACTCCATTTTTATCATTCCATCTTTACTGCCAACTGCAACCTGCGCCCCAGGGAAATATTTTTTTGAGATAGCATCTTTTACAAGTGAAAAAGCACAATCAACCTTATCTATATCAACATTCATTTTATTCACTTCTTTCTATTTAGTCCAAAATTCCATTAATAAAAAAACACATACTGTAAATACTATGAAAACAATTATAAAAATAGGCATTATTATCTGAAATGCCGCAATGCATAATGCAAAGAAATCCTTGAAATAGATTTTATTATCATCATTAACTTCTAAGTTTTCACTAATTTCATTTTTCTTAAACCAATTAGATCTCATAATTATTACCACCTTAATACAAATGACATGCTACAAAATGCTTCTCACCAACATCCTTATAGGAAGGTATTTCCTCTGAACATTTTTTAGTCGCATAGTTACATCTTGTGTGAAATTTACATCCTGATGGAGGGTTTGCAGGGCTTGGCAAATCCCCTTTAAGAATTATACGTTTTCTTATTAATGAAGGATCAGGTATTGGAATAGCAGAAAGAAGTGCTTTAGTATATGGATGAAGTGGATTCTTGAATAATTCTTTATTTCCGGCATTTTCCACCATGCTTCCCAGATACATAACTCCAATTTTCTTACATATATGTTGAACCACACTCAAATCATGGGAAATAAACAGACACGAAAAGCCTTTGCTTTCCTGCAATTCAGCAAGCAAATTTATAATCTGTGCCTGTATAGACACATCAAGTGCTGACACAGGTTCATCGGCTATAATAAGTTTAGGATTCAAAATAAGTGCTCGTGCTATTCCTATTCTCTGTCTCTGACCTCCAGAAAATTCATGTGGAAACCTTTTTATATGATACGAGGCAAGTCCACAAGCCAATATCATATCTTTAACTTTTTCATCTACCTCACTCTTGGCACATAACTTATGATCCAAAAGTGCTTCTCCTACTATTTCTCCAACTGTCAGTCTTGGGTTAAGTGAACTATATGGATCCTGAAATATCATTTGCATTTCAGGCCTTAATTTCCTAATACTTTTTTTGTTTAAACTAAAAATATCTCTACCTTTGTACAAAATATTTCCATCTGTTTTTTCCATAAGTCTTAATATAGTTCTTCCCGTTGTTGTCTTTCCACATCCTGATTCTCCCACAAGTCCCATTGTTTCATTTTCCTTAATTTCAAAAGATACATCATCAACACTCTTTACATACCCTATTGTTTTTCTGAAAAATCCGCTTTTTATTGGAAAATATTTTTTTAGGTGTTGAACTTCTAAAATAGTCTCTGACATCTATTCTACCTCCTCATAAAGCCAACATGAAACACTATGTCCTTCTTCAACTTTCATCAAATTTGGTTTCTTAATCCTACATATATCTTTTGCCATGCTACACCTTGGATTAAAATAACAACCTTCAGGCATTTCTAGTGGATCTGGTACCTGTCCTGGTATAGAATATAGTTTGTCCTGAATTTGATTTATTACAGGCTTTGACTTCAAAAGTCCTATAGTATATGGGTGTTTGGGATTTTTATAAAGTTTAAGTACAGGTGCTTGTTCAATTATTTTCCCTGCATACATAACAACTACATAATCTGCCATTTCAGCCACTACGCCCAGATCATGAGTGATAAGCATTATAGATGTATTGAATTTTTCCTTTAGTTCTCTCATAATATCAAGTATTTGCGCTTGTATAGTAACATCAAGTGCCGTTGTTGGCTCATCTGCAATAAGTAGCTTTGGATTACAAGATATTGCCATAGCTATCATTACCCTTTGTCTCATACCCCCACTTAGTTCGTGTGGATAGCAGTCCACTATTTCTTCAGCCCTTGGTATTCTCACAATACTAAGCATTTCAATTGTAACTTTTCTAGCTTCTTTTTTACTTAGGTGTTTATGAAGAATTAGTACCTCTTCTATTTGATCTCCTACAGTAAAAACAGGATTTAAAGATGTCATAGGCTCCTGAAATATTACCGAAATCTGATTTCCTCGTATATTCCTTATTGCATTTTTATCTAATTTTAGCAAATCTGTGCCTTTAAATATAATTTTTCCACTTTCTATTTTACCTGGAGGGCTGGGAATCAATCTCATCATAGACATAGCTGTAATACTCTTTCCACAACCTGATTCTCCAACTATGGCAAATGTCTCTTTTTCCTTAATTTTAAAACTGATATCATCCACAGCTTTAACTGTTCCTTCATCAGTATAAAAATATGTCTTAAGGTTCCTTACTTCAATCAAGTCCTCTGACATGTTATTCCCTCCTATTTTTTCAACTTTGGATCTAGTGCATCCCTAAGCCCATCACCTACTAGATTTATTGCCATGACTGTTATTAATATACAAATACCTGCTGGCATCCAGAGCCATGGAAAATTTTCAAGTTTGTAAAGATCACTTACTGACTGAACCATATTTCCCCACGATGGAGTAGGAGGAACAACGCCAAGCCCCAGAAAACTTAGAGAAGATTCCGTTAGAATTGCACTACCAATACTAAGTGTAGCCGATACTATAATTGATGGTATTGTATTTGGAAGAAGATGTTTGAATATTTTTTTTCTATCTCTAAGTCCAAGACAATTTGCCGCCATCATAAACTCTTGTTCCCTTAATGTTAGTATCTGTGCCCTTACAATACGACAGAGGCCAGACCATGAAAGTATACCTATTATAAACATCAAAAAAGGAACCCTATACTGTGGTGCCACTTTCAAATCACTAAAAAGAGCTGCAACTGTAATTAGTATTGGAAAAAATGGAATACACATAAATATATCCGCTATTCTCATAATAATATTATCTATTATTCCCCCATAAAATCCCGCTATTGCTCCAAGTGAACTTCCCACTATTATTTCTACAAGTACAGCTGTAACTCCAACCGCAAGAGATATTCTTCCAGCGGCCATAAGTCTAGTAAAGACATCTCTTCCAAGTTCATCTGTTCCAAGCAAATGCTGAAAACATGGTCCTATTGTTATACTGTTATAATCCATAGCCTCAGTTGTATATGGTGATATGAATGGACCCAAAATTGAAAGTATAACAATAATAACCAATATTATCAGTCCCACCATTGCAAGTTTATATTTTTTTAATCTATTCCATGCCATTTTCCCGGGGCTTATAATTTTCTCTTTCTTGTTTTGTTTTAGTGTTTTATTTTCGATTTCCATTAAATCACCCCTCAATCTCCCAGTCTAATTCGAGGATCAGCAGCTGCATAGGCAATATCTGCAACTAGATTTCCAAGAAGAGTAAGTGCTGCTATAAGCATATTAAAACCCATAAGTAGAGAATAATCTCTATTATTTACTGCCTCTAGGGTTATTCTACCTATTCCAGGCCAAGAAAAAATTTGCTCCGTTATAATTGCACCACAGAATAAACCAGGAAGCCACATCCCAAGTATTGTTATTACAGGAATGAGACTATTTCTAAGTGCATGCTTATAGATAACAACTTTTTCATTTAATCCTTTTGCCCTAGCTGTTCTTATATAATCCTGCCTTATAACCTCAAGCATACTTGTTCTCATATAACGCATAAGACTAGCAACACTTTCGAAGGTTAATACAATAAATGGCAGGAACATATGATATATAACATCACCTATTTTTGCTAGTCCTGTTGCATTGCTCCCTGCAGTTGTCATTCCCGATACAGGAAATATTTTAAGATCAATAGCAAACCATTTTATTAACAATAAACCTGTAAAAAATGCTGGTATTGATATTCCTAATAATGCTATTACTGTAAATACAGAATCAAAGGCAGAATATTGTTTTGTTGCAGATATAATTCCTATAGGTATTGCAATAACTATAGCTGCTATAAATGCTGCAAACGCAAGAAAAAATGAATTCCATATGTAACTTTTTATTACATGACTAACCGGTTGCCTATACTGAATTGAATTTCCAAAATTCCCTGTTACAGCATCTTTGAGCCAATATATATATTGCACTGGTTTAGACTGATCTAAATGGTATAAATGTCTTAATTGTGCTGCTTTTGCTACTGTCATATGTGTATTCGAACCCATATTATCCACTATATCACCCGGTGCAAGTGAAAATATCAAAAATATTACCAACGAAACACCTATTAGTATAGGTATCATCTGAAGCAGTCTCTTCACTATATATCGTAACATTTATATTCCTCCTTTTTTAATATGCCTGGCCCAAGCCAGGCATATCTAGAATAAGTTATTTTATTTGTGATTTATAAAGACTGTGTGAATATGATTTATATGGGAAGAACTTAATCCCGGTTATTCTTGAATTAGATGCCCATACAGTTTCTGGCTGATACGTAAATAAAAATGGTAATTCTTCATTGGTAATTTTATATATCTTCTGTTCAATAGCTGTTCTCTTGTCTGAATCCATTTCACTATAAGCCTGAGCTATAAGTTTATCTACTTCAGGATTTGAATATCCATCAGTATTACTTGGTGAGCCAGTCTTAAAGTTTGGTCCTAAATCTGATGACATAGCGTCGGCACCTACCGATGTTCCCATTAAATATGCATCAAAGCTTTTGCTTTTCATTTTGCTAAGTTCTGTATTAAGATCCATAAGTTCAGGAATAACATCTATACCGAGTTTTTTAAAGTTGTCTTTAATAATTGGTATCTCCAGCAAGTGAGCAGCATTAGTTGATGATGACATTAAATGGATCTGAAATTTTACCCCATTCTTTGCTCTTATACCATCTGCACCTTTTTTCCATCCTGCCTGATCCAGCATTTTATTTGCCTTATCTGGATTGTATTTATACTGACTAACATCTTTTGTGAACGATTGATGTGCTTCTGATTGTGGTTCATTAGACATAAAAGCATTTCCTTTGAATGCTGTCTTAATCATTTGTTCTCTATCTAATCCATATTCAAGAGCCTGACGCACTTTTTTATCACTAAACTTTGGATCTTTCAAGTTTAATCCTACGTAGAAAATATTAGATGATGGGTACGTTGTTAAATCTACAAATCCCATTGATTTCAACTGGCTTATATTTTCTGGTGTTGCATCAAATGTATCTACATCAGTTTCACCTGAAATTAAATTTTGCATTTTATTATTTTGCGTTGTTGCTTTAAATATTAGATTTTTAATCTTTGGCTGACCTTTCCAATAATATTTATTTGCTGTAAGGTCAACTTCCTGTCCTGGTATGTATTTTACAACTTGATATGGTCCACATCCTATTGGATTTTGTAGCTTAGATTCTACTTCCTTTGTATCTCCTGGAGTATAATTTTTACTGAAGTATTCTTTTGAAAGAATAGTAGTACCTATAAGATATAACACCGATGAATTTGGTTTTTCCAGTGTAACTGATATTGTATTTGGATCAATTACCTTTAAACCTTCAATATTTTTTGTAGTTCCCTTGTTAAAAGCTTCCCAACCTTTAATTGCTATTGCGGAAGGATCGACTCCACCAGAAAAGCTTGGATCAAATATTAATTCCAGTGAAAACTTAACATCTTCTGCTGTAAGAAGTTTACCATCGCTGAACTTAACATCATTTCTTAAATGAAACGTATATGTCAATCCATCCTTTGATATATCCCATTTTTTAGCTATCCCAGGTATAGGATTACCATTATCATCAAAGTCAGTTAACCCATCTGTAATTGAATCACTAATATAAGCATCTGTAAGTGTTTGTGCATAATAACTTACAAAGTTTCCACCAGGTGCGCCATTTCCACCAACTATTATAGTATTTTTTCTGTTCTTAGATGCTTCAGGATTTTTACTTGAGTCAGCTGCCTTAGTTATTTTTATAACATTTCCAGCTTTAGGCTCATTATTATTTGCTTCTGTACTTTTGTTTCCACAGGATGTCAAAACTATTGAAAAAAGCATAGTAGAAATTACTGAAAAAATAAGTAATCTTCTTTTCATTTTGTTACCCCCCTTAAAATTATATATTTTGGCTTTTATAAGTTTTTTATAAAATCAAATAATATTAATTTTAATATTAATATTATAAATACCCTACCTTGAATATAATTCTATGGCCCTAGTTACAAAACCATTCCCTTTTTCTAATAAAGCTTCAGCTTCATTTTTATCTGTTTGAGTCTTTAGCATTACAATTGCAATTTTTATGTTAAAATTTGCTCTTTTTAAATATTCAGTAGCTTTTTCTTCTTCTGCACCTGTAGAATACTTAATCATCCTTACAGCTCTATCTACCAATTTTTTATTACTTAATCGCATATCTACCATGAGATTTCCGTATACCTTTCCCATTTTTATCATTGCCCCAGTTGTTATCATATTAAGTACAAGCTTTTGTGAAGTTCCTGCTTTCATTCTCGTAGATCCCATAACTACTTCAGGTCCAACAACAAGATTAATGCCAATATCCACCTCATTATTTATTGAAGAATTTTTATTATTACTTATGCCTATGGTTATAACGCCATTTTTCTTAGCCTCTTTTACAGCACCCATAACAAATGGCGTACAGCCACTTGCAGTTATACCAATTACAACATCGTTTTTATTTATATTTTTTTTGTTTATAACTTTCATTCCCATTTTTTCGTCGTCCTCAGCACCTTCTACTGCTTTAAGAATAGCATTATCACCACCTGCAATAATGCCTTGTACAATGCTAGGATCAGTGCCATAAGTAGGAGGACATTCCGATGCATCTAATATTCCAAGCCTGCCACTTGTCCCTGCCCCAACATAAAAAAGTCTTCCCCCATTTTTTAACTTTTCGCTAACTATATCAACTGCCTTAACTATATTAGCTAACTCTTCCTTAACGGCATAAGCAACTTTAATGTCCTCATCGTTTATAACTGTAAGCATTTCAAGTGTAGTCATATTATCAATGTTCTTAGTATTGAAGTTTATTTGTTCTGTAGTAAGATTCTCTAAATGTGGCTTCATTTTTACACCTCTTAATAACATATATATATTATATAAAACTTTATTTCATAAATATAATATCATTCGCAAAATAATATGTCAACAGTTATGTTAATATATATGCGCTATTTCTGCATTATTGTCATTGTTTCCTGTATATCTTTGATAATTCGCTAATTTTTTCAAATATTAAGTTGCATAGATTTGATTTTAAATTGATAATTTATATGCATTAATTTATTTTTTTCTGCATAAATAGTAAATAGCCTTATGTTTTTAACAAACATGTTTTTTAGGATAACATAAAATATGTTTTCAATTTATACAAAGTAAAATAAATCAGTGTACAAGTTGGTATACTTGATATTAGAAGGATGTGTATTTATGCTCGATAGTAAAAAAAAGAAAATAATACTTTTCACCTGTGTGATCTTGTTTTCTATGTTTATTTTAATATTTATATGTTTTGATTTTTATATTTTGAGTAATTATAACAAATGCAAAAATGCAGTCCGAACATATATAATCCAGATAAATAAAATAAATACTGCCACCGCTACCATTACTAATGGACAAACCATAGATACTAAAAGTGGTAAAATAGTGCTTCCAAAAACTATGACTTCTCTATCAAAATTGAATGATGAGATAAAGAACTTTAGTGGTAAAGACAAATATGAAAGTACATTTAATTGCCTTAATAAAGGTCTTAATTTTAATGTATTAATGTACAAGCAACTCCTTGCCATAATAAATAACCCACATTCACCTGACATAAACACTTCCGTAAACAATGTAAGAAAATATAAAAATAGTTGTAACAGTTATTACAATAACATAAAATCCAAGGATAGTGCTTTTAGTCTCCCTAAATGTAATGATACATTAGTAAATAATGCTTCTAATATGGTTTCCTCTTTCATAAAAACAAAAAAAGATGACACAATTTTAAACACTGAGAATTTAGAATTTGATAATAATTTGCAGGATATAATTTCAAAATTCAAAACTATAAAGTGCAATTTTTATTATTACGCTGAATGCGCTAGAAAAAATACTATGTCATATAATGATGCAATTAATAAAATCACAAAAAATCAAGATGACTTCACTGACTTAAAAGAGCAGCTTTCGGGAATTACTATACCTGAGAATAAAGTAAGTGTGTACAGCAGTTTAAAAAAAGTTTTAGATGATTACAATTCTTATATTAATAGCTTCCTTACCGCTATCAATAAAGAAAAGAAACAAAATTCTGATAACAGTTCAAAAGATTTTTCTATACTTTATAAAGGTGCTAATTCTAAATTAAACCTTATGAACCATGATTTCACTTCATTGAAATCTAAATTAAATGAGACATCTTCCAATGATAATAAAGACTGAAAATTTTATTTATCTCTGCATTATTTTTTTCATATAGGGAATAATATCAATAGCCTAAGTCATACGGGGAAACCAAGTTTTGGGGGTGAATCGCTTTTATAGCGTAGGTTGTGCCTTTACCGAACCCGTCAGCTAACCTCGTAAATAAAGTGAAACGGACCCTCATGTGTGGATTTTTTAGCCATCTTGAGGGTTAGCTTCACTAATACAAATCTTATCAGTAGCAGGTCTTTCATTTATAGAAACCTTGTTACTGGCATTGTATGAATAAAAGGAGGAATAGAAAATGAAAAAAAGTATTTGGGCTATTTTGTGTGTTTTATTTTTAGCTTTATTACCACCTAGTATTTCTAATGCCCAGGTTATAAATGTTAGTGAAAATAACCCACCACCATCTATAAATAGAGGATCCACAAATCTCTACCGGGAAAATACAGACACAGTTGAAGTATTTAATACAGAAGGTAGAGCTTTCGCCATTACTAGTGATGATATAAATTTAATGGCAAAGGTGGTCTATAAAGAAAGTAATGCCGAACCATATGAGGGAAAAGTAGCAGTAGCATCTGTTATCCTTAATAGGCTTAAAAATAATGAATTTCCTAAAAGCATAGGTGGAGTTATTAAACAAAAATATGCCTTTTCTTGTGTTATAGACGGACAAATATATGCGGAGCCTAATAAGTCATGTTACGATGCCGTTTATGCAGCTCTCGGCGGCAACGATCCAACTGCAAATGCATTATATTTTTACAATCCTAAATTATCCAGTTCTACTTGGATGGATACAATAAAAAAATATAATGTTAAACCTATAGGTAACCATATTTTTTTCATAGCACATTAATGTTAAAATATATTTCATAACTATAAAAAATAGGCTAGCACTTCGGCTAGTCTACTTTTTTGAAGATATTTTTTTAGAATCCAAATATTCTACTGCATTAAGTGCTGCTGCTTGACCTTCACCCGCACTCTTTATATACTGATATGGCTTTCCAGTACAATCTCCTGCAGCGTAACACCCTTCTATATTAGTCATCATTTTTCTGTCAACAGTTATATGCCCATTTTCAACTAGAAGACCAGGAACCAATTGAGATGGTGCTACACTATCCTTTAAAATAAATACCGCATCGGTTAATACTTCAGAATCTTTAAATTTTAATTTTTCAACACTGTCCTTGCCTAATATTTCTTTAGGTTTATCTTTTATTATCTCAATATTTTCATTAATGTCATAAGAATCCCTATACATAGGAACATAATATAATTTTGAAACTAATTCACTTACATAGTTAGCTTCTTTTTCAGCTTCCTTTGTATATCCAACTATTGTTGCTGTTTTACCCTTATATAATGGCGCATCGCAGGTTGCACAATATCCCACACCTCTTCCAAGGAGCCTCTCTTCACCCATTAATGGCTTTGTAAATTCCATTCCAGATGCTATTATAATGGTTTTTGATTCATAGGCCTTTTCATTCACCATAAGAGTAAAATAGTCTCCCATTGCATAAACAGCATTAACTCTCTCTTCAGTTATCTCCACGCCCATATTATCTATATGCTCTTTGAATTTTTTTCCCAGTTCTTCTCCAGTAATTTCATAAAAACCTAGATAATTATTTATCTTAGGAGCTTTTTTTATCTTAAAGCTCAAATTATTGGTTCCAAATAAAATGAATTTTTTGTTTCTAATCTTAGCATTTATGGCAGCAGAAAGCCCTGCTGGTCCAGTTCCGATTATGGCAATGTCATATCTTTCTTCCACTTAATCATCTCCCTAATACAAAAATAAAAGTTAAAGCTCTTTAATATAAAAAACTAAGGGCCTCTCAACCTTTCAGCGGGTAGCCCTCAATTTATCATTCATAATATTAAAAATAACTTACCGATCGCACAACATATTTTCTTTTATATGTTTTATATATATTTATCTATTATATCTTTTAATGCTGCTTTAGGTCTAAATCCAACTAATGTTTCTGATACATTACCATTCTTAAACACAATAACAGTTGGAATACTTGCTATTTTGTAATGGCTTGCTGTTGCTGGATTTTCATCAACATTTACTTTCAAAAATTTAGCCTTTGTACCTATTTCTTCTGAAAGTTCATTTATTACAGGTCCTAACATTTTACATGGACCACACCATGAAGCCCAAAAATCAACTACTACTGTTCCTTTACTAATTCCTTCATTAAAATCAGCATCTCTAATTTCATTAACCATAATTGTTGTCCTCCTCAAATATACTCCCTATGGGTATTATATTTATTCTAATTGTATTATTAAATTGATGATTAGTCAATAACACATTACCTTATACACAACATTATATTCTATTTAATATTAATTATCAATAAGTTTTAATTATTGTTATTAAGTATAAGATGAATGTTTGAATTATTATAAATTGATTGTGGATAATTATCTACCAATCTTCTAGCATATTGTTTTGATGCTTCTTTATTTTTGTCTTTACTCATGATTGCCATTCTATATAACACAGTCTCCTCATAATCACCTTTACCATAGCTCACATCATACTTGCCATAATACTTTAACGCGTTTTCATAATCATTTAATTGTTCATAGCTATTTGCCACAAAATATATTATATTCGGCATAAGATAGCTACTAGCTCCATATGAGTATGCTTTTAGATACTCTCCTACTGAGTTTTTATAATCTTTATTGTTATAAAAGTTAGTTCCATTCTTATAAAAATAGTCTGCCCCTTGAGTTGTTAAAAGATTTATACCTTGTGTTAACAAAACTTTATCACTAGGGTTTAAGTTTTGATTTTTATACTTTTCAGTATATTCATATACTTTCTCAAAGTCCTTATTATTTAACACATTTTTAAAATCCACAGTTGGAAATTGTACTTGAGGCCTTATACTATCTACTTTTGTGTTAACCTTAGCTTTCGTAACTTTATCAATGGTCCTATGTGCATTTGTAACTATTTTTGCTTTTGAATTATATTTTATATTTTTTATTGTGTTTATACTGAATATTAATACGACAACAACACATATAATTCCAATTGAAAAAAGCACCTTTTTATAACCAGTTTTGTCTTTTATTACTCCATATTTTATTAAATTTTTTCTACTTTCACAAGCCATTTGATTTTTCACATCTATATTTAATACTTTTGTAGTACACTCTATAGCTTTATCAAATTCACCTGTTTTCATGTAGCAAATACATAAATAATTATTCACATTAATACTATTAAAATCACTTTCTTCACATCTTAGTAACAATTCTACGGCTTCCTTTATTTCTACTTTTTCAATTAAATTTATTGCCTTAACATAAAGTTTAAACCTCTCTTCATCATTTTCTATTCCCTCTAAGTATTTTTTTGCAACACTGTCATTATTTTCTCTGTCACTTAGTCTCCACAATGCTTTCGCTCTAGTAATATCTCCCTTTAAGTAATATAAAATTCCCTTTAGATCTATAGCTGCCTTGTTTTTTAAATCACATGAGATGCTTATTTCACAAAATGCCAATGCTCTTTTAATATCTCCTTTTTGATAGCACTCTATTGCTTTGTTATAGTATTTTCTAGTTTTATTCACTATTTAATCACCTTCAGATACATAATAAAAAATGGCACAGTATAATAACTGCGCCATTTCATCAATCAAATATAAATTTAAAATGAAAATTCAAATTAGTATTTCATAATATACTTTTTAGCATTTAATATAGAAGAAGCACTCATTGAAAATTCATCTAACCCGTATTCTACTAGAGTTGGAATGAATTTTTCATCTCCTGCCATTTCTCCACACATTCCGCACCACTTTCCTTCTTTATGAGCAGCCTCTATAGTCATTTTTATTAATCTTAGCACTGCTGGATGCATTGGATTGTAAAGGTATGAAACTTGCTCATTCATTCTGTCTGCGGCAAGTGTGTACTGGATTAAATCGTTAGTTCCTATACTAAAGAAATCCACGTATTTTGCAAGATCATCTGCCATTATAGCTGCTGCTGGTATTTCTACCATTATTCCTGTTTCAAGATTTTCATTGAATGGTTTTCCTTCGGCTTTAAGTTCTCCCATACATTCTTTTAAAATCTCTTTTGCTTCCAAAAATTCTCCCAGTGAAGAGATCATAGGAAACATTATTTTAAGGTTACCATAAGAAGATGCTCTAAGCAATGCTCTTAATTGCACTTTGAAAATATCTTTTCTACCTAAACATAATCTAATTGCTCTAAATCCAAGAAATGGATTCATTTCTTCTGGTAGTGGAAGGTATGTAAGTTTTTTATCTCCACCAATATCTAGTGTTCTTATAACAACTGTCTTTTCACCCATTTTTTCTGTTACATGTTTGTAAGCTTCAAATTGCTCATCTTCAGTTGGAATTGAATCTCTATCCATATATAAAAATTCTGTTCTAAATAAACCTACTCCATCTCCTCCATTAGCAATAACAGTCTCAATGTCCTCAGCTTTACCAATATTACCACAAACCTCTACTCGTTTTCCTGCCTTTGTTACAGTTTTATGGTTTATTAATTTTTTTAGTTCTTCTTTTTCTGTTTCATATTTTTTCTTCTTCTCAGTATATTCTTTTACTGTAGCTTCATCTGGATTTATAATTGTTATACCTTCTGTACCATCTACTATAATTAAGTCTCCGTTTTTAACGCTGCTAGTTATATTATTAAGACCAACAACAGCTGGTATTTCAAGAGTTCTCGCCATTATAGCACTATGTGAAGTTCTTCCTCCAACGTTTGTTAAAAAACCTATTACTTTACTCTTATCCAGTTGTGCCGTATCTGAAGGTGTTAAGTCATGAGATACAATTACTGTGTTTTTTCCTATACTGTCCATTCCTCCATCAGCATTTCCAGAAAGGTTTGCAAGAATTCTCTTTCCTACATCCTTTACGTCGGCTCCTCTCTCTTTCATGTATGCATCTTCCATATCCTCAAATATTGCAGCATATGTTGCAATAACGTCAGAAACAGCTTTTTCAGCATTGATTGAATTCTCGGCTATACCTGTTTCCATTGCTCCAGTAAATTCTGGATCATCTAAAAGCATTATATGACTTTCGAAAACAGCAGCTTTATCAGCACCTATTTCTTTTTCAGCTTTTTTCTTTATTACTTTGAGTTGTTCTCTTGAAGCTTCAACGGCAAGATTTAACCTTGCTTTTTCACCATCTATATCATCTATTTTTTTTTCAGTAATCTTAACTTCATTATCAATCTTTAAAAATACATTACCAATAGCGTATCCTTTTGAAGCAGCAATTCCTTTTTTCATCATTATTCCTCCTAATAAACTAACTTATGTCCTACCTTAATAATAAGCAATAATCGTGCCAACTAACATCTAAAGCTTTACATTCCTCTAGACATTAGTTTTCTGATTTATTTAATTAATTATACCACAAAATTATTGATAAAAATTAGCAACCTTTATATGTTTATTTTTTTTACACTACTGGATTTATGCGTAAATACGGTGTATGATTAAGTTGATAAAAATTAGCACCACCAAGGTGAAAACTTGATAAAAATTATCAGTTTCTTACTATTCGATTATTTTTGTGTTTTTTCGATCCAAAATTTGTTTATTCTTAATTAATATATTTTAATAAGGGGAATTTTATGTTTAAAAATCGTATTGTTGTAAATTGTGAGAATGGAATTCATACTAGAATCGCAGCTGTTATAGTGCATAAGTCTTCTCTACTTAAAAGCATATACAATATAAATCTATATATAAAAAAAATTGATGCTGGTGAACCAATGGCTGTAAGTATGCTTGCGCTTGTATCACAAAAAATACAAAATGGTGATATAATTGAGGTCTCTTGCAAAGAGGATACTTTTGATGGTGAAAAAGCAGTTCGCTCTCTATGCACCTTTATTAATAGCGGGCTTGAAAAGAATGAAACTCCTATTTCTAATTTAGACGAAATCATCGAACAAAATACTATAGCTAATGAACAAATTCTTCAAAGTATACCTATGGGTATAATAGTTATAGATCAAAACTCATATATAACTTCTATAAATCATTATGCGCTTAATATTATCGAAAAAAATGATGATGAAGTCCTTGGAAGATCTGTTTCAGATATAATTCCTACTTCAGAACTCCCTGCAGTAATTTCCTCAGCAGAAAGACAAATAGGGAAAATGCAACATATTAACGGTAAAATAGTACTAGCAAATAGGTCCCCTATAATTTCTGGTGATGATATTATAGGTGCAATTGCTGTTTTTCAAGATGTTTCTGAACTTATTGGAATGAAAGAGTTAAATGGAAAGTTTAAAAAGATACTTGAAACCTCTCACGATCTGATTTGTTTTATCGATGAAAATAGAAAAATCAGCTATGTAAACCCTTCCTATGAGAAAAATTTCAACTTAAAATCATCTGAAATTCTAGGAAAAGATTTAAAGGAAATTGCCCCGTCTGGATATAGGATGAAGGTTTTTAATTCTAAAAAATCAATAGAAAATGTTCTCTACAACAAAAATAATGTAGATATAATTTCCACAGTAGAACCAATCTTCGTTGACCAACTTTTTAGAGGTGTTATTGCCATTTCAAAGACAGTTAATGAAATAAAAGACATAGCAAGTAAGCTTGAAAAATCTCAGGAAGAATTGAGTTATTACAAATCAGAACTTATAAGACATACAAAATTAAGTGGTACTTTTTCTAATATAATTGGAAGTTCTAGAACACTTAAAGATGCGCTTATTATTGCACAGAAAGCTTCTGCAACTACTTCAACAGTTTTAATAAGAGGTGAAAGCGGTACAGGTAAAGAGCTGGTGGCTAAAGCTATTCACAATAGTAGTTCAAGAAAAGATAAGCCTCTTGTTAGAATTAACTGTGCTGCAATACCTGAAAATCTATTTGAAAGTGATCTTTTTGGCTATGAAAAAGGTGCCTTTACAGGTGCGTTCAAAAGCAAACTCGGTAAATTTAATATTGCAGATGAAGGTACTATTTTTCTTGACGAAATAGGGGACATGCCAAAAGCTATGCAGGTAAAGCTCCTTAGAGTAATACAAGAACGTGAGTTTGAAAGCGTAGGTGGTTTATTAACCCAAAAAGTTGATGTAAGAATAATAGCTGCTACAAATAGAAACTTAGAAGAAATGATGAAAACAGGTGCTTTTAGAGAAGATCTATATTATAGACTTAATGTAATTACTATTCCTTTACCACCTCTACGAAAGAGAAAAGAAGACATAAATGTGCTTGTAGAACATTTTATTAATAAACTTAGCAAAAAACTCCATAAAACCGTAGCATCTATTGATACTGATTGCCAGCAGTATTTACAGTCTTACCTTTGGCCAGGTAACATTAGAGAATTAGAGAATATAATAGAAAGAGCAATTAATATGTGTGATACAACCATGATTACCATTAAAGACTTACCTATGTATATAACTAATATTAAGCCAAGCTCAAGTGGTTTGATCAATTTTAGAGAAACTGATGAAATGAGAACCCTTGAAGATTATGAAAAAGAAATAATAACATTGGCTATGAAAAAATATAAAAGTTATAACAAGGCCGGCAAAGCCCTTGGCATAACACATAGAACTGTTGGACTTAAGTGTGAGAAATATGGTATTCTCAAAGAATAGGCTTAAAAAACAGTTAAGAGTTAATAGAGAAAAGAGAAGAGTTAGAACACACAAAACGTTGGACATTAGACTAATGATTATAAAACAAGGACAAAGGACAAGGACAAAAAGATTCAAGTTTCAAGTGACAAGTTAAAAACAACGCATAAAAGCTTGAGAAGCAGTTTCCAAGGTAACGTACGTAGATTTGTATAAAATCAAATCTACGTACGTTTTTTATGTATGATTAGCTGGTAATTATGCAAACAATTACTATAAAATATTTCTGAAAGGAACAAAAAATATGGACGCATTATAACTACCAGATATTAATTTTAACAAGGATTGAGTAAATACAAAAATATAGAATTATTGCAAACAATACTAATATAACCAGGTACAGTTCCTCATTATTAGTATTACCACGAAAAATAAAAATTACTACAGGAAGATTTCCCCATAGTAATTTCCAATTATGATTTACCTTGTCTTTTAAATTTCACACAAACTTATTGACGTTCTCATTTGTTTTGAAAAATATATCAATAGTAGATTTAAATTGTTTCGCAATTAGATACTGAAATCACAGGCTACGCCTAAAAGAATCATTCGAAAATTGAGTTTATATATATTGCTTTTATTTTGCCCTAAGGCAAAATCCCCTTAACTCTTCTCTCTTCTCTCTTAACTGCTTCTCTTATTCAACTACATCTTTCTTAACTACTGAAAGTATAACACCTGTAATTATTGTTCCAACTATCATTGCTACCAAGTATAATGCTAAGTTTGTAACAACGTTTGGTATTCCAACTACCCATAGTCCACCGTGAGGAACTGCAAGTTTACAACCAAACATCATTGATAATGCACCCGCAACTCCAGCACCTGCCATACATGCAGGTATAACTCTTAATGGATCTGCTGCTGCAAATGGTATAGCACCTTCTGTTATGAACGATGCACCAAGTGCCCAAGCTGCTTTTCCGGCTTCTCTTTCTGCCTCTGTGAATTTCTTCTTAGCTAATACTGTTGAAGCTAAAGCTATTCCAAGTGGTGGAATCATACCTGCTACCATGACTGATGCCATTATTGCTGAACCACCTACTACTATTGAACCTGTTCCAAAAATATATGCTGCTTTATTAACTGGACCACCCATGTCAAATGCCATCATAAGTCCAAGTATTAAACCAAGTAATGCTGCGTTTGTGCCGCCTAACCCTTTTAACCAATCTAGTAAACCTGTGTTAATGGCTACAAGTGGACCGCCAAAGACGAATAAATATAATAATCCTATTATTGCTGATGAAAGTACTGGTATGATCAAAACTGGCATTAAACCATCTAATGCTTTGGGAAGCTTAATAAATTTCCTAATACCTAAAACTAAATAACCTGCTGCGAAACCAAATAACAAAGCTCCTAAAAATCCGCTAGTACCAGTTGCAAGTGGATGAGCTAAAAATTGTCCGCTAGAAATAGCTCCACTAGCCAATGCTCCACCTACGAAACCGGGAACTAAACCTGGTCTATCAGCAATTGAGTAAGCTATATATCCTGCTAGTACTGGAAGCATAAGTGCAAATGCGCCCTTACCTGTAACAAACAATGCTTCTGCAAAAGTTCCTGGGCAATCAAAAACATAAATTCCACCAAATGCGAAACCTAAAGCTACTAAAAGTCCGCCAGCTGTAACGAATGGTATCATGAAAGATACACCTGTCATTAAATGTTTGTATACACCTGTTCTTTCTTTCTTTTTTACCACAGGCATACTTGAATTTGATTTAGGTACTGCTTTTTCTTTTAATGCTTTTTCTATAAGCCCTTTTGGATCCTTTATTGCATCTTTAACTGGCACTTCTAATAGTGGTTTACCTGCAAATCTTGCTTGATCAACATTTGTATCTGCTGCAATTATAACTGCATCTGCTTCAGCTATATCCTTATCAGTTAATATGTTTTCAGCCCCTACTGATCCCTGTGTTTCCACTTTGATTTCATATCCCATCTCTTTGCCTGCCATTTGTAAGGCTTCAGCCGCCATATAGGTATGTGCTATACCTGTTGGACATGATGTTACAGCTACTAGCTTTTTCATTTTTATACCCCCTTAATTTTATGCAACTTTTATATGAATTAGTGTTTTTACACTATTTTGTGAACTTTTAATCAAAAGCTTTTATAAATTCTTCAAAACTTTTAGCCTTATATATTCCTTCTCTTGTTTCTGTATGCATCAATTTTCTAGATATTTCGCTTAATGCTCTAAGATGTACATCACTTGATTCTTCTGGTACCGCAATGAGGAAAAATAAATGTGCTGGTTCATCGTCCATGGATTTATAATCAATACCTGCCTTGCTTAGGCCAAACACAATAGATGCCTCTTTAACAGAATTTGATTTTCCATGAGGAATGGCTATTCCCATACCTATTCCTGTTGAAAATTCCTCTTCTCTTTTTAAAACTGCCTTTTTAAACACATCTTTATCAATAATCTTACCATCTTTTACTAAAATCTCTATTAGTTCATCTAAAACTTCATCCTTTGTCTTTGCTTTTAAATCGAACACTACTCTATTTTCTGAAAACATATTTTTTACTCCCATTACTATTACCTCCTATTTTCTACGTTCAATTTTTTTATGAATTCGTTTACACTTTTAAGATCACAAGCCTCAGTTCCTTCTAAGCACACCGCCGCTGTTCCACTTGCCACTGCATATTTTAATGTATTTTCATTACTAAAGTTATTTATCTTACTATATACAAGAGCTGCTACCATTGAATCACCCGCACCTACAGTACTTTTCACTGGGACCTTTAATCCTTTACAATAAAGTGCTTCATTCCCTGTGACATATATTGCTCCTTTATGTCCTCTAGATATAAGAATACTTCCTACTCCACTTTCAATAAGTTTTGTTGCCTCGCTTATAATCTCATCCTCATTACCCAGTGTTTTATTAAGTAAAAGCTCTAGTTCGTGCTCATTGGGTTTTATTACATCTGGTTTTTCCTTTATACCTTCTTTTAGAAGTTCTCCATCTGCATCTAAAATTACAAATGAACCTTTTTCTTTTGCTGTTTTAATTAGTTTTCTGTATATATCCTTTGAAACAGAAGGGCTAACTCCTCCTGATAAAACAACTATATCACTTGGACTACAAAGACTCTTGAATTTAATAAGAAACTCATCCATTTCAACCTTGCTTATATTTGGTCCTGGCTCATTTACATCTGTATAAGTTTCATTTATTGAGTCTACGATTTTTGTATTTGTTCTAGTGTCATGGCTGATATTTATAAAAGAATTGTTTATCTTTCTTTTAGTAAGCTCCACTTGAAATGTTTCCTTCCATAAGCCTCCAAGAAAACCAGTACAAGTTGATTCAATTCCAAAATTCTTAAGTACTTTTGATACATTTATTCCTTTTCCTCCAATATCATATCTCAGCTTTGATACTCTATTAACATCCCCTATAGTGAAATCAACAATGGTTAATGTCTTATCCATAGCTGGATTCAATGTTACAGTAATAACCATACTTTTCACCCCATTTAGCAAATTTCAATCTTCACGCCTTGATTATTGTAACCATCAATTAATTCTTGTGAAATATCTCCGCTTGTTATGACTGAATAAACATCAGTTGTTGGACAGATTACTGAAAAACAAACCTTTTCAAACTTTGAACTATCCGCTACTATTATTGGCTTTGATGCTGAATTTATCATTGCTTTTTTTACCCTTGCTTCAACTAAGTTTGGTGTGGTTATTCCATCAGTCAATGAAATTCCATTTGCTCCAATAAATGCTTTATCAACTCTAAAGTTTTTAAGCATCGCCTCACAAATATAACCCACCATTGCTCTAGTGTTTATTCTAAGTGTACCACCTGTCAAAATCAATTCAACACCACTTCTATTTGAAAGTTCTACTGCTATATCTATAGAATTTGTTATAACAGTTATATTTTCAGCTGTTATATTTCTAGCGATCTCTAATGTAGTTGTGCCTGAGTCTAAAATAATTGTGTCTCCATTTTTTACTATACCAGCAGCAACGCTAGCAATAGCAAATTTTTCTTCACGTTTTTCATCCCTTTTGTCCATAAAGCTAGGTTCGAAATTCGTAATTTCTGCTTTCACCGCACCTCCATGTGTTCTAGTTAATAATTTTTTACTATCCATTTCTTGAAGGTCTCTTCTTACAGTTGCTTCAGACACATTAAAATGATTTGAAAGCTCATTTACTTTTATACTTCCGTTTTTTTCTAAAATTGAACTTATTTCCATTTGTCTTTCTTCTGCAAACATTTACACCACTCTTATTCTTTTATTTTTGTTCTTTTATGCTTCTTTAATTATATTGTAAACATTTACACGCATAAAGTCAACACTTTTTGTTTATTTATTTTCGATACATTATTATTTATAAACATACGTTCAAATATGATCATTATTGAACAATTTATAGAATAATAATTTTTATAATAAATATATTTTCTCCAATTACAAAATTATTATTTACCTTCTTATAAATATAAGCAACAAAATAGCTGTTACCTATATTTTCTAATTATAAGTAACAGCTATTTTTAACTGGAATCTGGCAACTGATTCTTTGAACTGGTATTTGGCACTTGGAATCTGGAAACTGCTTCTCAGTCACTTGTCACTTGTTTAAAGGCTTCACTATTTCTTACATTCTGAAAGTCTTCTTCGCTTCTGGCCTCATCCTTTATATTCGCTTGCATACTAATTGCTATTTTTAAATATTTAACAGAATTGTCGACATCTCCTTTTCTTCCATAAATACATGCTTTTCCGTAATAGCTCCATACAAAATTATCTACCTGTAGAGCTTTATCATACCAAATTAAAGCATCATCATATTTGCCATAACGTTCAAGTGACAACGCTCTATTAAATCTAGCATATCCATAATTTGGGTTGATTTTAAGTGAAATATCTATTTCAGCCAATCCTTGGTTAAAACTCTCAGTATCAAGTTTAGAATAACATAAAGCTATGCCTTTTACTGCATGTGCTCTTGCATTATTTTTATCCAATTGTAAAGCCTGATTTTCTTCATTTATTGCTACCGTATAATTTTTAGCACCAAAATCTTGGTATCCCTTTTCAGTTAAAGCATCAATTTGTTTTTGCTTTTCATTTTGTGCTTCCTTTGCTTTATTAACAGACTTTTTGTTTTTAGCATTTACAGAAGTTATTTTTTCATTTTTATTTGCTTTAGTAGTTGCTATGTAATTATTTGATTTTCTATTGTCTATGAATGTATAAATTAATATACTAATTCCTATAAGACAAAATATACTCAATATTATTATTCTGATCTTAAATGATAATTTTTTATACATTTTACCTCCATAAAAGTTCATAGGATATTATTATTTTTTAGCAGTTTTTCCCATGATAGCTGTTTGTATATTCAATATATATGTTATTCATTCGTGTTATTAATTCTGATTTGCTATGAGTTTTGCGCCTTTTGCATATAGACGCTTTTCCTCCACATATAATACATTTTTTATCCCCAGCACTAGTACCTATACCCTCTGCATCATTTCCTTCTAAATCATATATTTCTAATTCCAGAGTACATCCTAGCGTATGTTTACTAATTACTTCACAACAAATATTTTTATTATTATCATACTTCATTTTTCACAGAGACATTCTACACTATCTCAATTCGCTGCCTTTCATTTTTAATCATAACGTAGACTATTTTACATGGTTTTACAAGTGTTTGTCCAACATTAAAATTTAACTTGAGTGCATATTATTTTGCAATCACTGTCTATTTATTCGTCATTTATTTTGCCCATACTACAGAATACTTCACTATAATCCGAACATTAAACGAAGTATAATATATTAGTGATATTTCCTAGGAAATATGGCTAATATATTACTCTTCTCATTTATGATAATACATTTTAATTGACTTGCATAGAGATTCTGCTATTTTCCCCTGATATTTATCACTATTAAGTTTTGCTTCTTCTTTTTCATTTGACAAAAAACCACATTCCACTATAACAGATGGAATATTATTATTATTACATCTAAGTATTTTGTATAAATCTAAAGCTGGTTTTTCAATTCTTTCACTATCATCATTTAAGTCTTTTCTTAGACCTTCTTGCAACAAGTGAGCTAAATCCATGCTGTTTTTACTGTGAGAATACCATACTTGAGGTCCATAATACTTTTTTTCGGGAAAAATATTCATGTGTATACTTATAAACATGTCACATTTACTGTCCTCTTTCATTTGGCACCTATTATTCAAATCTTCTAGTTTTTTCTTTCTTATTCTTCCTGAATCACTATACAATCCTTTATCTTCTTCTCTTGTCATTTTTACATTAAACCCTTGTTTTTTTAATAAGTCTTTCAATTTTAAACTTACATTTAAATTTATGTTTTTCTCAACAGTTCCATTTTTCGATTCAGCCCCACCATCTATGCCTCCATGTCCAGGATCTATTAATATTAACTTTTCATTTTTCTCACTTGTTTTTGAGTTTTGAAAAGCACTTACTATATCATTTTGTATTATCATACTTGTAAACATAACCAATATGATTGTAAATATGATCTTATTCTTCAAATTATTTCACTCCCCTTTTAGAATTCCACAACCATATTCTTATTATGCTCTATATCTTTTATATTATTAATGATATTAAAAAAACGCCATCTCATCAATCCTTTGATGGTAGCGTTTTACGTAAATATGTATTTAATTTATCTGAATTATTATATTAATTTCAAAATTAATGATAAAATACTAGCCATTAGTGCACAAGCTGGAATGGTAATTACCCAAGCCCAGAATATATTCTTAGCAATAATCCACCTTACTGATGAAAATCTCTGTGATGCTGCAACTCCCATTATAGATGTTGATATTATTTGAGTTGTACTAACTGGAGCATTCATCATTGTAGCTGAAAATATTACTACTGCTGCGCCAGTTTCTGCTGCAAACCCATTCACTGGAGCAAGTCTAGCCATATTCATACCCATTGTCTTTATTATTTTATATCCACCAAAAGAAGTGCCAAGTGCCATTGCCAAAGCACAACAAAGCGTAACCCAAACTGGTACTGCAAATTTTGTTATAAACCCAGCACTAACTAGAGCCATGGTGATAACTCCCATAGATTTCTGTGCATCGTTTCCTCCATGATTAAGTGCCATAAACATTGCTGATAAAATTTGAGCTTTTGAAAAAAATTTTGTCACTGAACTTGGCCTAGATTTTCTAAGTATCCATTGCAACGCGATCATAAACATGTATCCAAAAAAGAAACCTAATATTGGTGACAAAAATAAAGGTATTATAATCTTCACAAAGAAGGCTGTCCAATCAACAACGGTCACCGAACTTTGGTATACAATAGCCGCTCCAACAAGACTTCCTATTAAAGCATGTGAAGAACTGCTAGGTATAGCAAAATACCAAGTTAATAAGTCCCAAATTATTGCACTTATTATGGCAACAATTATAACAGAAGGAGAAATTAAGGATGGATTTATTATACCCTCCCCAACAGTTTTTGCAACCTTTTCATTCATAAAAGCACCCAATAAATTCATTGCCGCAGACATTAGTACTGCTGATTTCATACTAAGTACCCTTGTTGACACAGATGTTGCTATTGCATTGGCACTATCATGAAAACCATTAATAAAATCAAATATCAAGGCTAGGACCACAATCAAAGCTGTTAAGTATATTATCGAACTAGGCATTCTTCATAGCAACTCCTTCGATAATATTAGCTACTGACTCACAGGCATCAATTGTATTTTCAACATATTGATATATTTCACGCCACTTGATTACATCAAGTACAGGTATATCTTCCACGAAAAGTTGCCTAACTGCTTTTCTGAAGATTAAGTCACCCTCTTCTTCAATTTTATTAATTTCTATAATAAGGTTTGTAAGTTTATCATTATTTTGCATATGCTTAAATTGTTCCATCATTTTTATTACCTTTTCACAACACTTAGCAACAAGATCCGCTAACAAGATCACCTCTGGGTTTATTGATGTAACATTAAACATCACAAATCTACTTGCACTTGCTTCTATAAAATCTACTATGTCATCCATTTTTTTAGAGATTGAATAAATGTCTTCCCTATCAAAAGGCGTTATAAACGTTTTATTGAGTTCATTTAATATATTATGTTGTTGAGTGTCACATAAACGTTCTAGATCTTTAATTTCTGCTAGTTTTTCATCTAAACAGGTAGTATCTTTTACATATTCCTGAAATAACAGTGCTGCTTCGTAAATTGAATGAGCATTTTCTATAAATAAATCAAAAAATTTATCATCCCTTGGCGATAAACTGAACATATTGATCCTCCTATATTAAAACAAATTTTTCAATAAAAAATTATAACATAAATAGGTGATTTACCTCTAAAATGTGCTAAATATAAAATTTTGGATTATTTGTTGCAAGAAAAAAAGAGAGGACTCTTCCCCTCTTTTCCATAACTATCTCTTTGAGAATTGTGGAGCTTTTCTTGCTTTCTTTAAACCATATTTCTTTCTTTCTTTCATTCTTGAATCTCTTGTCAAGAAACCAGCTTTTTTAAGTTCGCCTCTTAATGTTTCATCAGCTTTGAGCAATGCTCTTGATATACCATGTCTAATTGCACCAGCTTGACCTGTGTATCCACCACCATTAACATTTACTAAAACATCAAATTTATCTTTTGTTCCAGTTAAAACTAATGGTTGATTAGCGATCATTCTTAATGTTTCTAGTCCGAAATATTCGCTTTGATCTCTTTTGTTTATTGTAACTTTACCTTCTCCTGGTACTAATCTAACTCTAGCTATTGCTTTCTTTCTTCTACCTGTTGCTATATACTGTACTTTTGCCATTTTGCATCCTCCTTTCTATTAAAATATTAGTATTTTAATTGTAATACTTCTGGTTTTTGAGCTTCATTACCATGCTCAGCTCCACTGTATATTTTTAATTTTTTAAGTGTTTCTCTACCTAATACTCCAATAGGAAGCATTCTTCTTACAGCTTCATGAAATACAAATTCTGGTTTTCTAACCAATGCATCTCTATAAGACATTTCTTTTAATCCACCTGGATAAAATGAATGATGTCTTAACATCTTCTGATCCAATTTCTTACCAGTTAAAACTACCTTATCAGCATTAATAACGATAACAAAATCACCTGAATCTACGTGTGGTGTAAATGTTGGTTTATTCTTTCCTCTTAGTATAGATGCAATCTGACTTGCAGCTCTACCTAATGTTAATCCGTCAAGATCAACAATGTACCATTTTCTTTCTATTTCTTGCGGTTTAGCAATAAATGATTTCATATTTTTCCTCCCTGAACTTTACACAAATTACGTCCTATGTCAAAGATCCGGGGCTAGTGGATCTTTCAAATCAACGTTATACAAACATATTAAGTATAATACAATCTCCCACGTGTG
>LIDZ01008120.1_pt1 | contig 76725 bp, 75 predicted proteins | sample 644651 | NCBI WGS metagenome assembly LIDZ01 (sample SAMN03856242, study PRJNA289617) | food metagenome | isolation source: wine grapes on drying loft during traditional withering process | host: Vitis vinifera cv. Corvina | place: Italy: Gargagnago di S. Ambrogio di Valpolicella | collected 2014-01 | reverse complement strand
CCTCATATTTCGCCGTTACTTATGATAAGGTTCCCCGTGTTTGATCTTCAACTATTCTGCCCCTAGCTTAATAAAATGAGCGGCTGTGGTAGCCTGCTCAAAAATATGTGTAATTGAACTATCGTGTCCCGTTAGCTTAATGATCCTTACTTCTCTATTTTAAGACAAAATCACCTATATTTTAGCGATTGTCAATCTATCATGCTCGATATTTCCTATAGCTTAATACTGTAATACACGCTCGAGAACGCCCATCCTGCCATATGAACGAACAATACAATCCCCAGGACAGGAGTTACAGACAATTTCACACCGCAGACCAACATGATGAATAGGATATAGATTGCTACCAGCGTTATTTTCCATGAGGCTGCTTGAGATTTACTTGAAATGATATGAAATCTTTCATCAAGTCCCCTTTGACGTGCTGCTTGCTTGCGACCCCACCATAAACAGAGCAATCCTCCAAAAACGCCGAGCAGTATCACCAGTAAGACTCCAACCTGATCCAAACTCATGATTATTCACTCCTCTTGTCAAAAATAAATACATCTTCAATGTAACGATCAAACACTTTCGCAATTTTATATGCCAATTCTAAGGATGGATTATATCGACCATTCTCAATGGATATGATCGTCTGTCTCGAAACACCAACTCGTTGGGACAATTGTTCCTGTGTTAGCCCTATATCTGCTCTTAAATCTTTAATGCGATGTTCCATCCAACCCCACCTCTATGTAAAACAAACTTTACGTAAAGGATACTTTACTTTCATGTTGGTGTCAAGCGTCCTTTACATCACTTACATACTCCTTATTTTCGTGAAAAACCTGCTAATACTTGTAAGCATTACAACTTGGTTAAGTCATAGAATACAGATATACTTTTCTGAACAGCACAAATAACCTTCACTCCAATGAAGGTTATGGATAAAATTTCTTCATCTTTCCTCTATTAGTACATTAAGCTAAACTGCCAGTTAGTTGAGAAAAGCCAGTGCGGTAGACCTTTCGGTATTGAACTATCACGTCAATCTTTCGGAGATAGTTTTACTTAATTCTTCAGGGTTTTTAACATCAATGATTAACTTTGATATTTTAAATTTACCAACAAGAAAATTATTCAAGTCAAAATGAAGGGTATCAACCTCATTATAAAAAAAGTAGAGATGATAACCTCCATTGAATCTAAATAATCCATTTCTTGTTCCTCCAAAAGAAGCACCATAAAGCTTGAAAGCATTTGGTATGGGTCTACCTGTTGTTATCCCCTTAATCGAAGAGTATGGAATTTGCAACCCGTTATCTAATTTTAAAAAGGGCGGATTTCCAAGATCGATATTTAAATGGGTTTCCATTAATTGAATTGTACGTTCCATTCGTTTAGTCCACCATTTCATAACGCTTTAGTATTTTTAAAATATATTTACATATTAAACCATATATAATCTTATTTATAGAATTTATTGAGCTAATTTACCCAAGAACTGAACATGCAACCGAATATTTCGCCGGTTGCATGATGGAATATTACATTATCCTGCCCGTTAGCTTAATCGATTATTGATTTTCCAACTCATAAAAATAGGATTTTGGATTTGAAATATTATTATCAACGTAGAATTTAGCAGTACTCTTTAGACTCTTAATACACATATTCTCTGTCATTGTGTTAATTTCATTGTATGTTGTTATATGTGCTATTTCTTCAAGTCTTTATTGTGTCAAACTTAACATCAATGATAACTTCCATCATCATTTCACCTTTGAATAGCACCCTTGCTGTAACTAATTTACTGTCTACATCAACATTTGGGTAATCAAAAGTTATTCCTGTCGGTTCAAAGCGAGTGTAACCAGTCAAATACTACACCTCTTTTGCAAGCTTATTTACTTAAAGAAATAATAGTCTCCACATATTAATTTTTACATTTAAACTTTACCATAAACTAGTCTAATAAAATTATCCTGCCTCTTAGTTTAGTCATGATAGCCATCCAAATTGGCTACCTAGACCTGAAGGCATTAGTTTGGGGCTGGGTTTCTGGCTACGTCTGCGATGATGCTGTTACTCATGCTTATGCATAATTCAATAAAAGGTGGACTCTGAATCGAGATAGATGCCTTGATCTCCGAGTCTAGGGACAATCTGATTGGGCGGTGAGCTCTTAAAGTCTCAGTAGTAGCCATAATTAACTTCGGTTATTTTTATTACATACTTTTTCTGTTTCTAACTATAAAAAATTAATTTTGTTTTTGTTTGCAAATAAAAAAGCCAGTAAGATCAAGGATTTGATCTTACTGGCTAGATATTAAAGTCTCAAATAGACGATATAAAAATCTCATTTATTATTATATTCAGTCTCATCTATAACCATTACCCACAACACTTCTCTTCACACCCACTAAATCTTATAAGCCTTCATCGCTTTACGAAGCTCTTTCATCGTTGGACGTTTACCGTACATCAGTACCCCTGTGCGATAGATCTTCGCGGATAACCATCCGAAGAACAAGATTGAGATCACAAGAAGCAGGATCGATACCCATATTTCCCATACTGCTATTTCACCGATACCAATACGTACAATCATTGTCGTTGGCGATAGAAATGGAATGAATGAAGATACTTTCATCAGCATGGTATTAGGAGCTCCCATGCTGAAGGTTCCCACGTAGAATGCAGCAAGCGATAACATCGTGATCGGCATAACAGCCTGACCTAAGTCTTCTGTACGGCTCACGATAGAGCCGATTGCTGCGAACAATACTGCATATAGGAAGTATCCCAACACATAGAATATGAACCCGTAGACTAACACGTCTATACTGACCTGTGAGAGATCTATGTTGAAATCTGCAAGCACTTCTTTATTCTGTGGCATGAGTAGATTCCCTATGATCACCAGAACGAATGTAGCGATTTGGGTCAAGCCTACTAAGAACATCCCGATAACCTTCCCGAACATTTGAGTCAATGGTGATACGCTTGTAATAAGGATTTCCATGATCCGTGAGCTCTTCTCCGTCGTTACTTCGGCGGCGATCATGTTGCCTGTTGTCATGGAAGTGAAGAAGAATAGAATGATGAGGATGTAGACCACTCCGAAATTCATCATCTGTGTGGACTCATCTTTTTCATTAGCTTTAGGAGCAGAAGCATCTACATTAATATTTTGTGCATTAAACTGCACAGGTTTTTTTAGTTCAGCAATTTGTTCTGCTGTAAGGGAATCCTTCACAATAACCTGCATCTTAACAGCCTGTAATGCACCTGAAAGCTCCGCCTGAGCGATTGGGTTCAAACCATCATCTTCGTTAGAAGAATATACAACTGAAGGGAATAATGTAGCCTGTTCTTCTGAGAATTCCAGATATCCGTCAATTTTACCGTCTTCAATATCTTTCTTTAACACTGCTGCATCTGATGTATCATATTTCACGAAGGTGAATTCATCATTATTCTGTGCCTTCCAATAACTATCTAGCTGTTCTGCCAATTCAACTTGTTGACCATATACGAGACCTACCTTCGTACTTCCAGACTTCAAATCCTCCCCAGTAAACAACTGAATCAAGTACGGAATGTTAATAGCAATTGATATGATAATAGCTAACACTAATGTTGTTATGAGAAATGCTTTTGTCTTCACCTTGTTACGAAATGTAAATCCAATGACAGTACCTATCTTATTCATGAGATTCACCTACCTCTTTAATAAAGATTTGATTCAGTGTTGGTTCCTTTAGCTCGAACTTCTCTACCACACTCTGCTGCATCGCTGTCTGCAATATCTGTTGAGCAGCTGATGTATCAGAAATATTGATCAAATACCCACCTTGTTCCTGAATGGTCACTTTACTTACCCCAGGAATATTCTCAAGCCCAGATACTTCACTTGTCGTCCCCAAAGCCACCTGTTCTCGTGGATATCTACCTTTGATTTCTTTCAAACCACCTTGAACAATAGGGTTAGAACGGTGCATAATCGTAATATTCCGGCATAACTCTTCAACGTGCTCCATGCGGTGCGTAGAGAAAAGTATGCTTGTTCCTTGATCTCGTAGCTCCTTAACCGTTGACTTTAATAGCTCCACATTCACAGGATCTAATCCACTGAATGCTTCATCCAATATGAGGATCTGAGGCTTATGCACAACAGCTGCGATGAACCCAATCTTTTGTTGATTCCCCTTGGATAATTCCTCAATTCGTTTATCATAATACTCAGGAACTTCGAAGCGTTCTAACCAATAACGAAGACTCTTATCTGCATCCTTACGGGACATACCTCGAAGTTGTGCTAAATAACTAATCTGATCACTCACTTTAATCTTCGGATATAGTCCTCGTTCCTCAGGTAGATAGCCCATGATTTGCCGAAGTTCATCATTATGTGGTTTACCATTGTAACGTATACTTCCTCCATCAGGATATATAAGTCCTAATACCATACGCATAGTTGTCGTCTTGCCAGCCCCGTTTGCTCCAAGTAGTCCGTAGATCTCACCCTTCTCTACTTGTAGAGACAGTTCATTTACAGCGGTCTTATCTCCAAATTGCTTTGTTACCTTCTCCAGCTTTAAAGATTCCATATTATTCTCCCCTCACTGACTGTGCTATGACAGCCTCGTCTCTTTGGATCCATAAACTTAATATTTCTTCCAGCTCCAGACCACGTGTCTTCATTAGTTGTATTCCTGACTGATGTAAGAGATTCTCGAGTTGCTTACACTCTGTTGTAATTACTCGTAACACTCCCGTTGACTCCTGCTGCGCAGACACAATTCCTGGGAAATCTTCAACCATGGTACTATCACCGCTAATCCATAATTCCTTCCAATTATCCAGAAGACTATCTTTCTCGACCATCCCAAGTATTCGACCCTGATGTACAAGGATGATAAAATCTGCAAGTTTTCTAATCTCATCTACAATATGGGTTGACAATAGAATCGTCGAATCCCCCTGCTCCATATATTCTTGAAGCTCATCAATCATTCTTTTCCAGGCAAAAGGATCAAGCCCAGAGGAGGGTTCATCTAATAACAATAACTTGGGGCGTGGCGCCAAAGCCACAGCAATTTCAAGCTTTCTTCGTTCTCCCTTGGACATTTTGTTCAACTTCGTGTCCATAGGAATATTAAACGTCTTCAACAATTTCTGTAGTAGTATTTCGTCCCAATCTTTGTACCAATATGAACGGAATTTTGATACTTCTTCTGCCGTCATAAGGTCCTCTTCAATGTTAGACTTCTCTGCTACATATCCAATTTGTTGCTTAATCTCAGGTGGAATTCCATTAGGATAGGACTGACCGAACCATGTAATATCTCCTTCATCGGGGATCACGGTCTGCATCAGCATATTGATCAACGTACTTTTACCCGATCCATTCTCTCCTACGATAACAACGACATATCCTTGTGGAATAGACAGATTAAGAGGACCTATCATTTTATTTCTTCGCTTCTTCTTAACACCAACCATATTAACGACCATCTGCTCCATATAACGATTACTCCTTCCCATCCTCAGGATGATATTTACGCATTACTATATCTAGAAACAGCCTCTTAATCTCTTCTTCACTACACTGAACTGAAATCCCAGCATCAACTGCTTTCCCTAAAGCATCCTCAACAGATTCCCGCTTGAATGTTTCCCTTTTAGACTCACCAACCTTTGCAACAAAGGTTCCTGTTCCTTGTTTCGTTCTGAGCAGACCTTCACCCTCTAAATCCTGATACACTCTTCGAACCGTAATAACACTGCAATTCAATCCACTCGCAAATTCCCTAATCGATGGTAAAAGTGTATTCTCCTCGATCTGACCATTTATGATAAGCGATCTTAGTTGAGTCTCTATTTGATGATACAGCGGCTCTGCACTATTCTCGTTAATTTGAATTGGTATCCACACCTTTCACACCTCATCCCTTAACTCATGTATAACCAATTACAGAAGATCTCTGTGTTGTAATCTGCGGAAGGTTACCTTACCCATTAGAACTAAACTAATCATTCCACCTACTAAAGCACCCCACATGACTGGCGATAGTATCCCCCACTCTTGGCTCATCCTCACTGTATATAACAACAGGTTGCCATCTAGTAACCAAATGGTAATCCCTACAATAATCGTAATCCCCATGCTCATCATCGATAACCAGAAATATTTCCTGCCACTACTTGTAAATTCGAAATGAATATAAACTCCTGTGATGCCCAGTGCATATCCAATCCATGTTAGTGCGAAGCATATGTAATTTCCTATAGATATTTCCGATCTCAATTGATAGCTAACTCCATATATGATACTAAAGACGATCACGCTATTAATCATAAATGCTATTAACATCTGAATGTATCTATAGCACATAATGACTTTAGGCGAGATGGGCAATGTTCGTAGATAGATCAACATTTGGGTGTATGAATCCTCCGTCAAATATTTAAAGGACTTCTTTGAGAAATAAAAACCCAGGGTCGGCATGAGTGTTAGCAGTATAATATCCGCAATCGGAATTAATTCGTTCTGATGTTGGTACTGACTCCCGATAAGCGTGCTAATCATTACACCTATATAACCCATGAATATTAATGAAACGATCACCATGAATTTCTCAATCTTTATATCCTTTTTAAAAATCACCCAAGCATCTCTTATTACAGTATTCACTCTCATCGCCCCACTTTTTTAAAAATCGTTGTTCTCCATCTATGATTGCCACTGTTATGTTGCTGTGCTTACTGTGTATATCTTTATACACAGTATAATGTGTGCTTGTTCATACGTCAAGATATAATTTGATATTTTTCCCATAAAAAAAGACCCCCCAGTTACACTGGCGGATCTCATCATAATATTACCTATATAGCATATAACAACCTGTTTCCTATATTCCAAAAATAGCTTCCCACATAGGTTTCGTATGTCCACCTGGATACAAAAGGTATAACAGTGTGTAGACAGCAACACCTGTAATCGCTGTAAAGAACCACATGATCGAAGTAACCCTACCCCATTTACGGTGTTTCGCATACTTAGCCTTAAATCCGAGTGTAAGTGTCGTAAGTCCAAATACCGCAGCAACAGTGGCCAGGGTGATATGAAATATTAAGAATACACGATAATAAATTTCAAGATCTTCCGGACCGCCCCATTCGGTATTCCCCACGAATATGGTGCGTGATGAGTAAATAACAAAGAATATCAAAGCAGCAATAGCACCCGCAATCATGACCTTCTTATGTGCTTCCCTTTTACCCTTAATAATAAGGCCCCAACCAATAGCTACTAATACTGCACTTATGACTATGAACGAAGTACTTATCGTTGGCAGCAAGAAATATAAATCCATGTATATCCTCCTAAAATTTTATAGCGTTACTTCGGTGTAATAACTTCGAAAAATTCACATCGAAAGCGCTACTTTAGTTTTTTTATAGCAACGCTTCTCGGAAATACTTCGTAAAAAAACTAGCATCGAAAGCGTTAACCTCTACTACACATGATTCAATGTACTATCCTTTAGCTCACTAGGATTCACATCATCGTCTTCACGATTCTCTTTCTTATACCAATTAAAGAACACGTAAGCTAATATCGAGGCGAAAATAATCTCCTGTATGAACTTCATCAAAATACCGCCTACCTGTTGATCCACTTGTGGAGACATTAGATTAAAGAACGTAGGACCTCCGAACTTGTCCAATATTGCTGCGGGATCTCCACTAATGCAATACCCCATCGCTTCAGCCCAGATATTCGGATCACTATATGTAGCATAAATCGGCTGGGATGCAAAAATAATTAATCCACATGCTGGAGTTAATAATACCATATTCAAAAAGATATATCCCATTTTGCCAAGGCTCGATCCTTTTTGACTCTCTGGTAATGGGTTAAGAAGTGTCCACCACATCAGCATAGCTGTTATGAATAATACAATATAATACAAACGATGCACGTTAAAGTGTAACATGACATAGTCATGAATGGCTGGAATGTGATAGAGAGAGAATAATCCATTGAAAAGAAGTGCTGCAACCACCGGCTTCGCTAGAAACTTCAAACTCCGCAAAGGATTCACCTTCAACAACACTCGCCATAACCAATCGGGCATGCCCATCATGATTAACGGAGGTGCTACTAAATACGAAAGCGCCATCGTTAACATATGGAACGAGAACATCATATGGCCTAATAAACTTACTGGCCCTCCCTGAGCTAGATAGAGCATAAACATACCTGCGATAAACATACTTTTCTTCATCCATGAGACTGGCTTAGCCCCAGGTAGCTTCTCACTTAGTGGGCCCACAACAAGCAAATACCCAACAGTCAAGAGCAACATAAACACCAAAAATAATGGACTCCATAAGTCCGCAACACTAAAATATTCTAATCCCAGCATCTAATAACCTCCTAACTTAACCGGCTTTCCTTTGTCAGAACTTTCTTATATTTTAAAAAAAGAGGTGGCATGAGCCACCCCTTCTCATCTTACCACCACATCCAAGACAATGCAGTAACAATAGCCGTACCTGCTACAAAGAATCCACCTAACATGAATATGATCGGTATCATATGTCCTTTATCCTTCAAATGCATCCAGTACCCCATCTGTACAAATACTTGCAAGACGGCCATCACTAACAATATGATGATGGTAAAGGCTGGATTTATTCCTCCTGCAGCAACCGCTGCAAAAGCAATCAGCGTCAGTACAATCGAGAAGATAAAAGCTACAATATGTTTCTGCGGGCCCTCATGACGGTGCCGTTGATTAACCAGTTGATGCTTCTCCTGTTCATCTACAGTCATGCTTTAGCCCACCTTTCCAAGCAAATATACGACCGTAAAGATAAATACCCATACTACGTCGATAAAGTGCCAGTACATAGCGGACACGTAGATCTTCGGTGCCGTCACGACTGTTAATCCTTTTTTATACAACTGTCCAATCAGAACACCGATCCACAATACACCGAAAGCTACGTGAGCGCCGTGAAAGCCGACCAATGTGTAGAACGCTGAACTGAAGGCACTGGTAGTCATGCCGAAATTTTCTAAATGCATATACTCATAGAATTCGTAAATTTCAAGACTTAAAAATCCAAGACCTAGAACGACTGTAACAATCAACCAGAGTATCAGGTCTTTTACCTTGTGACGATGCAACGCCTGAATTGCAAACACACTGGTTAAACTGCTCACTAGCAATATAAACGTTGCAGCTGCCGTCAGTGGCAGACTGAAAAGTTCAGCTGCCGTAGGGCCTCCATTCGTCTGATTACGAAGTGTAAGGAATGTAGCGAAGAGAGTACCAAAGAGTACGGCCTCGCCACCAAGAAATAGCCAGAACGCAAGAATTTTGTTACGACCTTCAAGTGTTGCCTTCTCAGGATATTGAGGCAATTGGCCTTTTTCATGTTCCGTGTGTGTTGAAGCCATACTTATACCCCCTCCTCTTCTAGTTCCTCTGGTTCAATGTGCCAGCCATGATCATCAAAGAGAGAACGCATCAACATTGATCCGAACGTGATGAGAAGTCCTAATCCACACACAATCCAGTTATTAAATATAAAACTCATAAATGAATTAGAGAATTCTTCTCCGCTGAACATTAAACCAAGACCTGCGATGAACATACCAACGGACATCACAAACGGAAGAATAGTTGGTGAAGGCATATGAATTGGTCCTACAGGCTCTGCAGGAGTCATTTCTGTGTTTCCAGCCACTTTTTCTTTCCAATAAGCATCAAGACCCCGTACAAGTGGTATTTGCTTGAAATTGTATTCCGGTGGAGGAGAAGGAATCGTCCATTCTAATGTGCGTCCATCTTCCCAAGGATCATTAGCACAGCCTCTTGGCTGCATGAATGATTTAATAATATTAATCGTGAAGAAAATGATACCCACGCCCATCAAGAAAGCACCTACGGTACTGACTAGATTCATCGTGTCAAACCCTTGATTTGGCAAGTATGTGAACACACGACGTTGCATTCCCATAAGTCCAAGGAAATGTTGTATGAAGAATGTCATATGGAACCCGATTGCAAAGGTCCAGAAGGTCCATTTGCCAAGCGTTTCATTAAGCACACGTCCGAACATTTTCGGCCACCAATAATGAAGTCCTGATAGTAAACCGAACACCATACCACCCACGATAACATAGTGGAAATGGGCTACGACGAAATACGTATCATGGAACTGAAAGTCTGCAGGAGCAGATGCCAACATGACACCCGTTACTCCCCCCATAGTGAATGTTGGGATAAACCCAACTGCAAAGAGGTTAGCCGTATTAAAGGTTACTTGACCGCCCCACATGGTAAACAGCCAGTTGAAGATTTTAATACCCGTCGGAACTGCAATTAGCATCGTAGCTATAGAGAACAAGGCGTTCGCGACAGGTCCAAGCCCTGTTGTAAACATATGATGCGCCCATACCATGAATCCTAAGAATGCGATCAAGATCGTTGCAAATACCATGGAACTATATCCGAATAACCGCTTACGTGCGAATGTAGGAATAACTTCTGAAATAACACCGAACGCGGGTAAGATAAGTATGTATACTTCTGGGTGCCCAAATATCCAGAATATATGTTGCCATAGAACCGGATTACCCCCACCATCGACGTTAAAGAAATTCGCACCTAGTACTCGGTCAAACGTTAATAGTACTAGACCGACCGTTACAGCTGGGAAAGCGAACAAAATCATCGCTGAAGTAACAAATGAAGCCCATGTAAACATCGGCATACGCATATAGGACATGCCTGGTGCTCTCATTGTTATGATTGTTGCTAGGAAATTAAGACCCCCAATTAATGTACCCAGTCCCGCAATTTGTAAGCCTACAGTATAGAAATCGACCCCGTGCGAGGGACTAAACTCGGTACTAGATAATGGCGTATAAGCTGTCCAACCGGCATCAGGAGCGCCGCCCATTACCCAACTAAGATTCAATAAGATTCCTCCGAACAAGAACGTCCAGAAACCTAAAGAATTCAAAAACGGAAATGCGACATCACGAGCACCAATTTGAAGAGGAATGATAGCATTCATAAGTGCGAACACAATCGGCATAACGCCTAGGAAGATCATCGTTGTACCGTGCATCGTGATTAATTCATTAAAAGTCTGTGCTTCTAACATGTTATTCATCGGTTTAATCAATTGAAGACGAATTAAGATGGCCTCGAATCCGCCGATTGCAAAAAACAATCCACCACTCAGTAAATAAAGAACAGCGATTTTTTTGTGGTCGACAGTCGTTAACCAATCCATTAAGCCCTTGTAACGCTTAACACTATGAGCGTGAGCCAAGGTTGTGTACCCCCTTTAGAGTCCTTGCTGATTAGTATACTAATTTGTAATTGGCTAAGTATTCTGCAATGCCATCAATTTCAGCATCGGTAAGTCCTAAATCTTCTTTAGGCGAAGGCATTTTATTACCTGGTTTCACTAATTTTGGATCATGAAGCCATTCTTTCATGTTCTCTACAATAGGGTTCCCTTCATCATTCGTCTCCGAATTCAGTAAGATACTTGCAACCGATTCTCGTGAACCAATTCCGGTAAGAGAAGGTCCACCCACCCCACCTTGATCACCAACAGCATGGCAAGTTAGGCATTGATTCTTGAATGTTTCCGCAAGTGCCTTATCTTCGATAGCCACCATTGGCGCCTTTATAGCCGTTTTCCAAGTCTCAAAAGATTCTGGACTTACGGATTTTACTTTGAACTCCATAAAACCGTGGGAAGGTCCGCATAATTCTGCGCATTTACCACGATACACCCCTTCTTTTGGAGCACTGAAGCTGAAACGGTTAATTGTCCCATCTGGATTTGTATCCATTTTTCCGGATAGTGATGGTACCCAGAAAGAGTGAATAACATCTTCAGTCTTCAGTTCGAATGCGATATCCTTATTCGTTGGAATGATCAAATCCTGAGCTGTAGTAATGCCATACTGAGGATATTCAAATTCCCACCAATAGAGATGTGAAGTAACCTTCACTTGGATAGCATCCTTATCATTGGCATGGTCTTCTCCAAAAGCAAATACCTCTTTTACTGTAGGTACTGCAAGAACAAGAACTAGTATCAATGGGATAACGGTCCAAATAATCTCCAACTTGAAATTACCTTCGACTTGCTCAGGCATTTGTGTGTGTTCAGGTCTTCTTCTGAACTTAATGAGTACATACGCTGAAATAGCAAAAACAATCAGCAACACAACTAACATAATCGAGATTGAAAGCTTAATTAAATCGAACTGACCTTGTGCTACCGGCCCTTGTGGTCTTAATACCGACAAATCGTCGCGGCCACATCCAGCCAAGAGTAAAGTAAAGATTGCTAGCATTGGAAGAAGTCGTTTCATAACCTGCCACCGTTTCATTAATTATCTACCCCACTTCTGTTGCAATTTCACATATTTTACAAAACATTATCACCTTAAAAACCTTGCATTTCCTGCAAAATATCAACCTGTCAATTAAAATAATCACTTATTTTAATATAAGTTTAAGGTACTGCTTTGTCAATCATTGGAGCTCAGTTCACAGAATGTTCAAATATTAAAAAAACAGCATGGCGTAGGCATTTGTAAGCGATTTCAAATTTAAAAAAAACATAAATCCTTGTCGAATTTCTCTAGTAATTGTGCTTTGCATGAAATCTATTCTCTGTATTTTTGCCTATTTTGTGTCTTATAATATTATTTAATTGTGTTAATCCCCTAATAATACCCAAGTAAATTACACACAAAAAAACCGTATTCCACGGTTCATAACCGTAGAAAACAGTCTATAAAGGTCTTTCATTATGTTCGATTTGTTGTATTATGAAACGGATGAATTCATACGTCCCAATTCATGTTCAACCACAGAGGTCAATTCCTCTTCATATCCTCCCATAATATGATATTTCCGGACGTAATCCTTTACAAACTTCTTAGGATCCTTAGGCCGGAAAATTCGTGTCATTTCCCTCAGACTTTCCTTGACTTCGTTATGACCTTTCGTTGCCATAATTGTTCCCTCCCAAAACGCTGAATGAAAAGCTCGGGTTTAGAGAATGCCGAAAAGATCTTCCTTAAAAACATCGTGAAGTAATATGCATTATGAGATGGATAGAAAGCTCTTCGATCACCGCTAGGCATCTAACAATATAATTACCCAGAACCAGTGTAGCTGAATCACTCACCCACATTATATCATACTTCCCAATATCTTGGGTTAAATGATTCTTTTTTTCTTTTTTTTGGCTTGACCGGTCATCATACCCTGTCGCTGTTAGCTTAATAATCGGTCTTGTAATCATATTATGCAACGTAATGCCATTTCAACTCAGCCATCCGCTGAATATATATTATCAACTTGTGTAGAAAAACTTTCTCATAACTTGTCTAGCATATACATAGGGTAAAAGGGATCAATTGGTTTAGATAATAAGGAGCGTGGTCTATTCATGTCCCCATTCAAATCTTCCTCTGGTTTACCCGAGAATCTTGCCGCTGCGTTATGTTACTTATTTTCTTTTGTTGGAGGTATTGTCTTTTTGGCTGTAGAGCAACGAAGTCGATTTGTTCTGTTTCATGCATTGCAGTCCGTTATATTCTTCTGTGGCATGATGGTAGCGCATGTCATCTTTGGTTTCATTCCGCTCATCGGTCCACTCATCGCATCATTGCTATCCATCCTTACCCTCGTCATGTGGGTATTATTGGTGGTAAATGCTTTTCAAGGAAAATGGTTTAGACTCCCTTTAATAGGTGACATTGCAGAAAGTCAGATGCGACACTTATAGTATTACCATATTTTGCAGTTTTCTTTTATTACTTTTCTTCTTAAAATGGATATATCCATTACTTGGAGGAGAAGAAATGTATCTATTCGTTATAAATAAAAAGTCTGGCAATGGAAATGGATTCCGCACTTGGCTCAAAGTACGATCCATACTTCAATCACGTCAGATTGAATACCGCTATATTTTCACAGAAAACTCCGAGCAAGCGGTCACTTTACTCACAGAAATGTTGCAGCAACCTGAATTTTGGCAAGCCGTTGCGATTATCGGTGGAGATGGCACGATTCATAGTATCCTACCTATTCTGAAAGAGACTGGCATCCCATTAGCGGTCATTCCAGCAGGTTCTGGTAATGATACAGCTCGCAGCTTCGGCATCCCCTTTGACACCGTTGGTTCGTTAAATGTATTACTTACAGGTCAACCGCAGGCAGTCGATCTGATCTCGACTTCAGGAACCCTAACATTAACAGCACTTGCCATTGGCTTTGATGCTCAGGTCGCGGAGAACGTGAACCGAAGCTCCTATAAGAAATGGTGCAATTCACTCCAAGTCGGTAGAGTCGCTTATATTATTGGAATCCTACATACCTTACTTACCTTTAAACCAGGAAGAGTCAGTGTTACCTGCGATAACCATACGACCTCATATGAATCCACATGGATGACGGCCATCTCGAATGTACCCTCCTATGGTGGCGGCTTCAAGATATCACCTCAAGCCCTTCCTTTTGATGGTCAACTAGACGTCTGTGTCGTTCACGGCTGCACGCGTTTACAGCTATTACGTCTATTCCCGAGGGTACTTACAGGGAGGCATATCAACCTTCCATTTGTCACCATGTTACATGGTCGGGTTATTTCCATCGATAACGAGCAGCCAAGACTAGCTCTTGGCGATGGAGAACATATACCTCACCTTACCTACGATTCTATCGTTTGCCCTAACGTCTTGCAGATGATGCTCCCACAGCCGAAGTGACTCACCAAAGATTTCATATGAGCTACATTTGAAGGGACTATCCCACTAGAAGATTGTTTCTTCAGGGATGGTCCCCTTTCTATACAAAAAAGGGACTCCTCCCTCAGGTCCGTATTTAGACCTTCTGGGATAAGCCCCCAAGCATAAACGGCTGTGCCTTCCATAGGCGGCATAGCGACGTTTAGCGTTGGAAATATAAGCGTTAGTAACTTTCTTATATTTCAGAATATATATAGATCGAACTAAAGTTTGCGCTCACAAGTTCAATCATTTCTAAAGAGAATCATGAATATAGGGGTTCGTCTTTAGTTCAATCTATATAGTTAGGCAGCTTTGCCCGCTTCCGCACCTTTTAAACCATTAAATATTAGATTCATCGCAATAGCTGTTACACTCCCTGCAACAATACCATTATCAACGAGAATACGAAGCCAACTTGGTAATTGTGCAAATAGATCTGGCACTACCGTAACGCCAAGGCCCATACCCACAGAACATGCGATGATGAATAAATTCTCATATCGATTCAAGTCTACTTGATCCCCAAGCATACGAATGCCAGACGATACAACGAGTCCAAATAAAGCAACCATAGCTCCACCTAATACAGACGCAGGAACTAGCTGTGTAAGCGCCGCAATCTTAGGCACAAATCCGATTACAACCAGAATTCCACCCGCCACCACGATGACGTCACGCGTCTTAACACGACTCATTTGTACGAGCCCTACATTCTGGGAATAAGTCGTATAAGGGAATGAATTAAACAATCCTCCGAGTACAATGGCCAAACCTTCAGCGCGGTAACCACGTGTCAGATCCTTAGAAGTCAGATCTTTATCTACGATTTTACCCAGTGCCATAAAGACACCCGTAGATTCAGCGATACTCACGACAGCCACCAAGATCATTGTCAATATGGCAGAAGGATGGAATGTTGGTTTACCGAAGTAAAACGGTTGTATGCCATGGAACCAACTCGCTTCTCTAAGCGGCGTCAAATCGACCTGGCCAAACATAGCTGCCACTAGTGTCCCTACGACTAAACCAATAAGAACGGATATCGACCTTATAAACCCTTTGGTGAAGCGATTCATCAGAATAATAAACAATAGCACACCAAATCCAAGAGACAGATTCAAGGGACTTCCGAAGTCAGCCGCCCCCTGCCCACCACCAAGGTCTGTTAAAGCCACTGGGATGAGTGTCACACCGATGATGGTCACGACAGAACCCGTTACAACAGGTGGGAATATAGCTATTAACTTCCCGAATAAACCTGAGAATAAGAGAACAAAAATACCTGATGCAATAATGGCTCCGTATATAGCAGACACACCATACTGAAGTCCGATAGCAATCATTGGAGATACCGCCTGAAAAGCACAACCCAACATCACCGGAAGACCAATTCCAAAGTATCGATTTCCCCATACCTGCAATAATGTCGCTACACCACAGGCAAGCAAATCAATACAAATGAGATAGGTTAATTGTTCTGAAGAAAGACCCAATTGTCCTGCCACAATAAGAGGAACAATAACTGCACCTGCATACATCGCCAGCACATGCTGAAGACCTAGTGAGAATGTTTGAAGTGGATTTCTATTTTTCTGAAAGATAGGCTCGTGGCCTTGTTCATGCTGTTGCATTTGCTTGTGCTTCCCCCTAAACCCTTATAAATCTATATGTGTATATTGTTGGTATTAAGCTCCGTTTACATCTTCCTCGTCTACGAAAGTCACAGTCTCATTGTCTAACGCCGCAACACGAACAAGCGATTCTACGCGATATCCCGCATCTAATAGTAACTGACGTCCAGGTTGGAATGACTTCTCAATAACGATACCGATTCCTACAACCTTTGCACCTGCCTGCTCTACGATCCGAGCTAGTCCAAATGCTGCTTCCCCATTCGCTAGGAAATCATCAATAATTAACACACGGTCATTAGGATCTATGAATTTCTTAGCAACCGTAATTTCATTAGTCTCTTGCTTTGTGAAGGAGAATACTTTCTCTACGTAAATGTCGTGTTTAAGTGTTAATGACTTCTGTTTACGTGCAAAGATGAGGGGAACATTCAACTCAAGAGCCGTCATAATCCCTGGTGCGATACCAGATGACTCAATCGTTAGGACCCTCGTAATCGACTCATCTTTAAATCGACGTGTGAACTCCTTACCCACTTCTTTCATCAATACCGGATCCATCTGGTGATTCAAGAAGGAATCTACTTTTAATACTTTATTACTCAGAACGATGCCTTCGGCTATGACTTTTTTTCTCAACAATTGCATCCTAATATCCCCCTTAAATAATCTTTTGTTTATCCATATCATCACAAAAAAAGCCCCTTCACCACCGCTAGCTTTCAGCAGAGAATCAAGGGCTTCAGATTAACAAATATACCATGTCAATCTATGCTTCACAGTCAAATAAACTGATCACATGGATGGAACGGACAATATATTATTAACCCGTAGTCCAATCATTCCGGTGATCGGGTAGAGACATGCAGGCCAATCCCTGCACCTATACGAGACTCATATAAATGTAACTTGGAAAGTATAACGCATATCACAACATAAAATAAAGAGGAAAATGATTACTATTCTTTGACATAAACCTACAAGAAATTACCGAGAATGGTCTTGAGGTCCCTATCTTCCGTGTACTTTTCTTCTCCCATATCCAGTTCAGTAATTCTAATGGACTCATAATCTGCGGAAGGGTCAACCGGTTTAAATACTAAAGAATCTGGATCAGAAAGTGCAACCAAATAATCCATATCCTTAAACATTTCTAAAAGTTGTTCATTACCCGGTTGTTGATCCTCTTTTAGAAAGATTAACCCCCTTAGATGTTTGGACTCCCCTTGATGTTTCACTTGAAAATGAACGATACATTCCTTCATATGATTGTTCCTCCTTGTTCTTGTAGCAATTATTTATTCAACATCCTCAACTTCTACTGATTCTTCTACTACACTATCATTGCTGCCCTTGTTGTCACTATTCCCCGTGATTGAATCCATACCCACATACTTATTATATATTTGTTCATAATGTGATCCATAACGTTCCGTTAGTTCATTACCGATGTCATTCTCCATTTCATATAAGACCATCTCCTGTGTGAAATGGCTAAGTAGTAACTCCGTCATTACCGGATGAACCGTTACCATTGCCACAGAAGAACAGTTCTCTCCACGCATGCCGAGCATACACCATGTCCGATCGATAACGAATGAGAATTTGCGTCCTGCGCTCTCTGAAGGCTCCCTGTAGGTTGAATCCCACCCCGGCCATAACATATGACGACTTAATGAGGTTTCTCCGCCATCCGTAGACCAGAGCAACTTCACTCCTCTACCCTCAGCACGTTCTAATTCACTGCGTAAGAGAGCCGCTTCCTCATGACATACATCAATGACAATTTCCCGTTCTGCACGCTCTAGCTCGTGAACCAGCGCCGCTAGGATCTTCTCGTCTCCTTCTACAGAATAGAAGGGAGGCTGATCTGAAACAGGTCTTGGCATTTGACTCTCAACAAATGACAGAGATTCACGCACTTGACCTGAGATCATATGGGTTAATTCTTCTGTCCTAAGCATACTGTACCGAACAGGTTCCCCCTGACTACTATGTAGAAACCCCTGCTGGGATAGACGTTGTAGCGTAGTATACACATTGGAACGCGAAACACCCAACCTTTTGGCCACCTCATAACCAGATGAGGGACCCCTTCCAGCCAATTCGACCATCACTTTGGCTTCCATCTCCGTAAATCCTAGATTTCTAAGATGATGTAACAACTGTTCCATTCTCCTGTCCTCCCAAGCTGCGTGAACGTGTTCCATTTCCGAATCCATTTGTTAGATTATGATATAGATTGAACTAAAGTTTGCGCTCCCCAAGTTCAATCATTTCTAAACAAATTCATGAATATGAGGGTTCGTCTTTAGTTCAATCTATATGGCTAAATCTGTTCTGCACCACATCGTGGACACCACTTTGATCCTAATTGTAGGTCAACCGCACAGATCTGACAATTGAACGTTTCCACTGGTGCTACTGCTACTCCATTATCCTCCGCAATCACGTCTTCATTATTATCGTTGTTCCAATAACGAATCCGACGGTCAAGTTCAAGCTGTCTCTCGCGCTCCCGCTCTAAATCTTCAGCTTGTCTACGCTCTCTTTCTACATCCTGAGGCTGATTATCTACGCTATCTACAGTTTCTTCTTCATCAGGTTCATGGTACACAGGGTCTAGTATTTCCAAATCTTCAGGCAGTATAGATTTCTTCTCTGTATAAGCGCTCTTTCCCTTCCTCTGTTTCGACTCATTTTCCAACAATTTTGTTCCACAATGGGGACAAAAGTTAACATCCAATGCCACAACATGACCGCATTGACATAATCTTTCATTTTTCAACTCTGCAATACGTTCGCGAAGGCTGTCTATTTCTTCCCTCAGGTTATCACAAGCTCTCGACATCTTCACCATCTCAGACTCAGCGACTCTCATATCCTCAGCTTGATACCCTTCATAGAATACTCTTCCCATTTCTAAGAAATGAACATCCATTTTTTCCTCAATCTCAATAATTCGACCTTTTATCTTGTTCACTTCTACCATACTCTGAGCCTTGCCCGTTGCACGTTTAGCTCCGTTCTTGATACGTTTCATAAAATCCATAGATATGATTTCTCCTTCACCTGTTAAATTACATTCATTTTTTCATCGTTTATTTCCTATAATAGCCCTATGATGTAGAGCAGGGATTATGCTTGTTGCTGTCAGAAAAAGGAATGCTTGGCTTCACCCTTGCCATTAGCGTTATAATATTAGTTACTGGTTCTTTTTTCAATCTGAAGGATTGTTTACTCGTTCACACTTGAACTAACATTTTCGTCCTAAGCCATAATAGCTAATTCTATCATACCAAATATATAGAGGCATTGTGAAAAGGGAAATCTCTCACAGTTTTCGAAAGGAAGGCCGAAATTGCAACAACCAACCACTAGATATCAATCCCATCCGGCCGGTGTGCCATTATCCACACCACTACCACAGACTGCATCTGCTCCAACAACGACAAGTAAAGAACTGGTTCATCCATCCATTGATGATTCGTTCTATTTCCGTGCCCTTGAGAAAGAAGGTATTCACCTAAACGGTCCACAGATTCAAGCTGTGCGTCACGGCCAGGGCCCCTTACTCACGCTTGCAGGAGCTGGTTGTGGGAAGACAACCGTCTTAGCTGCACGGACTGGTTATTTAATTGCCGTTCGTGGGGTCCCTGCTTCTCAAATCCTATTGGTTACTTTTACGAGTAAAGCGGCATCAGAGATTAAAGAACGGATCGCTCGCATTCCTTGTATTACACCTGGTGCAGTACGTGCTGTTCAAGCTCGAACATTTCACTCCTTCGGGCTTGCTCTATTACGACAGTCTGGACGTCAAGAGCAAATTCTCAGCGACTATTCAACCCGACATACAATAATGAAAATACTATTGCGTCGTCTAAAAGCTGGAGAAACGTATCAGCCTGAGACACTCCTAGCCGCATTATCTTCTTGGAAAATGAGTGGCGAGTGGCCATCTGATCTTCCCTCTAACACAGCGGAAGAAATGAAGATCAAAAATATTCTACTCGCGTATGAAGAATGGAAACAAGGCCGTAATCAATGGGACTTCGACGATATTTTGTTGCATACGTCCGAGTTATTGAACGACCCCCATCGTTTAACAAAGCTCCAATCGCGATTCACTTATATGATGGTCGATGAGTTTCAAGATACGAATACTGTCCAATATGACATGGTACAGAAGTTATCCGCAGGACACCGTAATCTGATGGTTGTAGGCGACGATGACCAGACCATCTATTCTTTTAATGGTGCACGTCAAGAATCTATTCTGGATTTCGATAAAGTATACCCTGATGCCACTATCATTGCCCTTCCGATCAACTATCGAAGTGACAGTCGTATTCTGGGTTTAGGTACAGCACTTATTACTCACAATGAATTCCGACGTCCTAAGCAACTCGTAGCCGCTGGAGCAATAGGATTGCCTCCCCACTATGCTTCTCCTGCCAATGTCGAGGAAGAAGCTGCCTTTGTAGCGGATCACTTAGAGGAACAAGTACGACTTGGGAAGGTCACATATTCAGACATCGCTATTCTTCACCGTACCGCGGGTAGTAGCCGCGCCATGTTGGAGCAACTATTGCTTCGGGGAATTCCCTTTATCCAATACGGGAATAACACCGTATTCTATGATCAGTCCTTAATTAAGACGTTAATGGACCACCTTAGACTATCTTTAAATCCGCGTTGTAAAGAGGCCTATCAAAGTACACTTGGTCCACTCTATATTCCTCGTGAAGATGGCATGAGTTATCTCGTCGAACAAGAGAATAAACAACCGAAGAAGTACCCTCTTATTCATCTATCACGTTGGGATCGTCTTAAACCTTTCCAACAAGATGCGGTCAAAGAAAGAATTCGATTGATCAAGAAACTTGCGTCATTGAAGCCTAAATACGCCATACAAGAAATGCGAAGACTCTTTTATGATAAATATTTGGAAGCCGGCGATCCCCTACTCCATACGCAATATAAAGAAACCATGACAGATAGTCTGGATGAACTTGAGAGTGCGGCTACACAGTTTGATACGGTCGATCAATTCATAGCTCATGCAGATGAATTAACACTACGTCATCAACAAATGGAAGCCATACGTGATGGAGGTGCAGGTGATGCTGTACAACTATTAACCATTCATCGTGCCAAAGGAATGGAATTCCTACACGTGTATTGGATTGGTGCAAGTGAAGGGATTCTCCCTCACAGTACCGCATTGAAAGAGCAGGTCACACAAGAAATGAAGATTACCCATCCACAGAAGACTGATTCAAAGCTTGCTAAAGCAGCCCTTGAGGAAGAACGACGCTTAGCGTATGTGGCCGTAACTCGGGCGAAGGAACGTCTATATATTACTTCACCCCTCCATTTCCATGGCAAATCAGCAGAACCATCAAGGTTCCTATTAGAGGCATTTGGAATACTTAAGATCAAATAACTCCTTAGTTATGCTGTATAAAATGAAAGAGGTTGAACCGTTCTATCCTGGACGGTTCAACCTCTTTTTAGAGACCTTTATAGCCTATACTAAAGTAAATCAGCTCAAAAAATCAAATCCTATATATTTACAAACCAGGATTTTCCATGCCTTTTTTTGCTAATCCCCCTCTTTTTCAGGTAAAATAGAATCATCATATTACGAAGTATAGGAGATCACTCATTGAAAGAACATGAAGGAAGTCAACTTGTGATAAGCCCGATTCATCCACAGGATATAGGAGCAAAGGCATTAGGCGACGATCTATTACTCCAACTCGACCAGTGGAATAATGTTCCCATGTTATATCAACTTGCTCTGGATGAGTTACAGAATAAGATTAAAATCATCAAGACAGAACTGAAACAACTAAATGGTTACAGTCCTATTGAACATATTAAAGTACGAATCAAAGAACCTAAGAGTATTCTCGATAAAATGAACCGTAAGGGCTGTGACCTTACCGTTGATAATATGCTAAACCAAATCCATGATATTGCAGGCATGCGAATTGTATGTGCTTTCGTTAAAGATATATACCTCTTACTGGAGCACTTTAAACAGCGTATCGACATTCGTGTACTAGAAGTGAAGGATTATATTAAGGACCCCAAGCCTAATGGTTATCAAAGTCTTCATATCATTCTAGCCGTGCCTCTCATCCTATTAGAAGGAACCCGTTGGATGAAGGTGGAGATTCAGATGCGCACCTTAGCTATGGACTTCTGGGCAAGCATGGAACACATCCTATTTTATAAGTATGACAAGCAGGTACCTGCTCATGTTCACACCGAGTTAAAAGAGGCTTCTGAAGCAGCCTATGCCCTCGATCAGAAGATGCTTAGAATCCAGAAGGAGATTCTTTCTGATAACTCCAAGCTATTATCCCCTTGATTTCATTGGAATTAAAATACCTATCTATAAACAGAAGGCTGCATCCTAAGTAGGATTGCAGCCTTCTGTTTATCGTATATAGAATAGCTAAGTCTTATAGCTTAATAAACGCTTCATCGAAATATTCTTCCACCGTTAATACACTATTGGCCAAGTCTGGTGCTACGTCAGTTCCTACGTATCTAATATGCCATGGTTCATATACATACCCTGTCTTCTCCTCAGCACCTTCAGGATAACGGATGATGAATCCATACTCTGGGGCGTGTTCCGCTAACCATTTACCCTCTGTTGTTTCTCCAAATGATTGCTCCAGTGTATTGTCAACACTGGGACTGGACACATCTATTGAAAGGCCTGTTTGATGTTCGCTATTGCCTGGTACAGAACTAACGCGAGAGGCTTCTTTCTCTCCCTTTGTACGTACATTACGATCGAATATGACCTTTTGTCGAGCATAAGAACGGTATCCAGACACAGCACGTAGCTCAATGCCTTCCGATTCTGCTCTAGCAAATAACTGTTCCAAAGCCTCCGCAGCTTCCTTACGCATAAATCGTTTCTCATTCGCTCCATCGAAGGAGAAGGCAACATTGGGCTCTACAAGATCCTTAGGTTCGTAACCTTCAGGAAGGCTACGCTGCTTATTCACAATAACCGTTACCGCTTCAGGATTCGTTACTACAGATCGTCCATCCACCTCTTGAATTGTTGCCTGTAGTGAATTCTCACTTCGTTTCGCCATAACTGGATCGACAGCAACTTCCTTCTGATCTCCCTGACCTGCGAGAGAACCCTGCAATGCTTGTCCTTCTTCTTGAACAGATACTCCTGTATCGGTTCCACAACCCGCTAGAAGTATACCCGACAGTATAAGCACTGGCCCCAGAACACGTATCCCACGTCTCTTCTCCCATGTCTGTGATTTCATTGATGAGTCTCCTTTACCTGTGTTCTTTACTACTCATATCATACATCAGACGAACTAATTCCGCACGATCTGCTTCTACTCCTCAATGAATTGACGGCGGCGTTTCTCAGCTATATCCGATGTCTTTTTCATAATCATTCGTAGAGCCTTTTGAACGCCTAGAGATCCTTTTAACAGCGGAGTCCAATCATCTAGTTGATTCTCACCAACTTCAGGTGGCGTAAGATTCAAAGTCACATCTCGAAAGATTGGGCCGGGCTCATGCAGGCGCCCTTGCTCTGCAGCCTCAGCTAACCATTCTCCTGGAGAGGGGCCTGTCTTCCCCTTCTCCTCCATTAGAGATGCTTCCACCCCAGAAAATTCCTTTGCCTTTGGAATAATAGAAGCTGACCATGAACCAAATACCTCAGACAATAACTCTTTACGAGGCAACCCCATAAGCGTTAATTTCATAACTGGATCAGCAGACAACTGCTTCCCAGCATATTCACGCACGGTCAACATCTCATGGCAGCTAGGACTCCCACAATTACATGTCGCTTCTTCCGTCAATATATCCGTAACTGAAGGCAATAAATCATTTAGCCACAGAGGAGTCTCACCCTTCAATAGAAGGTACAAATCATGAGGCGTATTCTGTAATTCTATAAGAATCTCCTCTTTAATGAGTGGCAAACACACCTCTACAGGTATGTTCACTTCATGTGTGTTGACTTCAGTTAATTCATCCAAAGATTTGGTGAAAGTTCCTATCAACATACCTGGACGGACATCCAGTATGACCTCTGTCATTTCTGTCACAAGTATCCCTCCTGCCCTTTATCAAATATTAGAGCAACCCATCCAAATTCATTAGAGTTACATCCAGTCCTCGCCTTGCAGAGCGATAAGATCCTTCAGATCCGCATCCGACATCTCCGTTAACCATGTCTCACCCGAACCTACTACTTGTTCAGAAAGTGCTTTTTTATTCTCAATAAGTTCATCAATCCGTTCTTCCAGCGTTCCTTGACAGATGAGCTTGTGCACTTGCACATTCTTATGTTGTCCTATACGGAATACACGATCAGTCGCTTGATTCTCTACAGCCGGATTCCACCAGCGGTCATAATGTAGCACGTGATTGGCACGGGTCAGGTTTAGTCCTACTCCTCCTGCTTTCAACGAGAGTACGAAAAACGCAGAACCTTCTTCCTCTTGGAAAGCACTTACCATCTCATCTCGTTCCTGTTTCGGTACGCCCCCATGAAGAAATGATGGAGCTTTGCCGTACCTTGCAGCAAGTCGTGAAACAAGCAGTTGTCCCATAGCGACATATTGAGTAAAAATAAGGGCCGATTCGCCAATCTCCTCAATACTATCGAGCAATTCGAGCAAACGCTCCATTTTGCCAGAGGCCTCCTGTTTAGATCCCCGACTTTCTTCTTTACCGAGAAGCTGAGGATGATCACAAATCTGCTTCAGCTTCGTAAGTGAAGATAAGACTAAACCCTTTCTGGCAATGCCCGTCTCCTGCTCAATCTGAACCAACATTTGATCAACAACTGCCTGATACATCGCTCCTTGTACATCTGTTAACGTACAGTAAGATTTAAGTTCAATCTTCTCAGGTAAATCCTTGGCAATGTCCGGATCACTCTTGAGACGGCGTAACATGAATGGTGCAACCAATCTATGAAGTTCCTGTAAGCGTCCCTGTTCATCATCTCCCGTATACCGATGTCGAAATGAGGATGATGTTCCTAGATAGCCAGGGTTTAGGAATTGAAAAATGGACCACAACTCACCCAATCGATTCTCTACAGGTGTACCCGTCATCGCAATTCGATGCGGAGAAGACAATTTCATCACACTTTGAGCCTGCTTCGTCCGATAGTTTTTAATGTATTGCGCTTCATCCAACACAATGGTTGCCCATGATACCTGAGCCAGATCCACGCCATCTCTACCACATAAGTGATACGTCGTAAGAATAACATCATATTCTGCAGCCTTCTTATGGAATGCTTCTCCATGTAAGCGTCGATTCCCATGATGGATATATATAGATAAATCCGGAGCGAAGCGCTGGAGTTCTCGCTGCCAATTCCCAAGTAATGATGTAGGACAAACAATGAGTATAGGATTGGTATACTCGACCATACGTTCAAGAAGACAAGTAATGACCTGAACTGTCTTTCCTAGCCCCATATCATCCGCTAGACATACACCAAATCCTAGATCCCTCATAGCCGAGAGCCATTGATAACCACGTTCCTGATACGGACGTAGCACGCCGTGAAGAGATTCAGGAATCGGACGGATAGGCACCTTTCGAGAACTACTTCCTTCGAGAAGGGAAGATAACATCCCCACCGTTTCCATTCCCATAACGGTAAGGCCCTTCCACATCCGCTCATCGCCATCTTCAGCAGTTAAGTGCATCCAGTCGGATATTTCCATCTGGCCTTTCTCATGCTTCTTAATATATCGCATAACCTGACGAATCTCTTTCAGATCCACTTCAATCCATTCGCCGCGGAACTCTGCATAAGGAACATCAGACTCTGCCAATTTAGTCATTTCTTCAAGTGTAAGTGTTATTCCACCGAGCGCCGCTTCCACTTCAAATGAGACTAAGTGATCCATACCTAATGCGACCGGTATCCCCAATCTGCTCTCTGTTTCAGGTGGCTGTACCATTTTTAAAGACAGCCCAACACGTCGCCGTTCCTTACTCCAGCGTGAGGGCAACTGAACAGTAACCCCAGCTGCAGTGAGTAGCGGAACAGATTCACGAACAAAGGCAAAGAGTTGTTCCGGCGTAAGCTCCATTCCAATAGGTGCAGGAGAATTCAAAGCATCACTAATTTCAAACGACACCGAAGCCGCTTCCCCGAGCGCCATCAGAAGTTGTTCCTGGACCGCTACGTAATGTCTCCCACGCACTTCCAAGTCAGATTCCTTTCTGCCCCATATAAAGTTTGAAGGCAGCCAAGTCCCGTAATCGTCTTGAATTTCTGCCCAAAAGGAAACATACCATCGTTGTTCTTCCTCTAGTAGTCTAGGCTCCATTCGTAGTCCTAAATTCAGCCGACCAATCTGCCGAGCATGCTCCTCCTCGCTTCCCATCACAGGAATAGAGGTACCTCCAATTCGAGACGCAGTCTTCGTTAGCTCTTCAATTTCATCAGGAGATCCCTGTACGGAAATATCACGACTTACCGTCAAGAGCCCATCCCACCACAATTCAGCAAGTGGTGAATAACCTCTTCGATAATTAGCCATATATCGAGAAAGCTTAGCTTCTAATGCTTGTATCACATCTTTAATTTCCGTATGAATAACGGCACTCAGGAAGGAATGCAACACAGAAGCACCAGCTTCTTCTTTGGTTTCAAAGCCCCCAAATGCGGGGACACCAAATGCAAGTGGTGGCATCGAAGCAGCAAGTTGTAGGAATATCTCTGCTTCGTGTTTATCTCTTAATTTAGGTTTCCAGCGAGAAGTCACAACCTGTTCGCCCGTCCGTCTACGTGTACCTGTTGTGACAAGGGGGGCTGTTCCTGGAGCGATCCGACCATGAAGCATCAGCTCCAATGCGAACCGTGCCACCTTCACCCAGTAGCTCATTTCAGGTCCCGGTTGTATTCCTCTCGCTAAACAAGTTTCATCGTCCCATGCAAGGAGCATAAAAAAGGCATCCTGAGGAGAAAGAGCTAGACCCTCTAGTGTCCTGCCCATGAGTTGGCGCCTTTCTCCCTTTCTATTGTTCGCTTTTGGGTTCGAACTCGCAGAAGGATATCTTAGTTCTGCCAGCCGAAGCACGGCATTAGCAAATGGACGTGCTCCACCCTTCCATTCAAACTGTTTAACCACTCGGCTCCAAGCATCTACCTTTGGTTCAGATACTTCACCGGAAAAACAAAAAAACACTTCGCCTAGCCATACGCCATATAGCGGTTGATTCATCGTTGTCTCCTGTCGTTTCACTGCTCACATATTTTAATTACATCTTATACGAAAAGGGAATATTTAAAAACCTCTTCACTTCTGAACTCAACCAAATTATTCCCTTTTTCCTCAGATCTAATTACAATAATGCTACTTTTTCTTACATACCAAGTAGAACCGGCTTCACCGTCCCTTTCGGGACGTTACGTTTCATCGGAAAATATAAGGATAAAAAATAAAGTGAAAACTATACTTCCTTATATTTATAAAAAAATGTAAAAAAACCCACCCAAGTTTACTCTCCAAAGGTGGGTTTGTGGACTTTAGACACAAAATTGGGAACTACATATTTTCATTTATGAATGTAATTAAACTCCATTTACCACTGTTTATCATACCATACGGATAGAAACAATAACAACCAAACCACGATTACCTCTTGAAATACTTTTCTTTAAAACCCTACCCTGGAGGTCTGATTGCAATACTAGCGAGCTCCCCTTATCGCGATAGCGCATTCCCTTTGGTATTTGTATGGGCCTATATCTTCTTTATGCGATATGGCTGTTCTTTATCAGGAACCGGAAAACCAGGGTTATGAACTTTCACCGCTGAAGCGATTAGTATTCTCTCATTTTTTTTACATGAGCCATTAAACATACAAAAAAGCTGAATTACGCGAATTGATTTCGCGCAGTTCAGCTTTTTATGTAATCCACACTATTTCTTTAACACACTATTTCTTCAATACCACTGCTTCGATCTCAACCAATGCGTCTTTAGGTAGACGGGCTACCTCAACAGCACTACGTGCAGGGAACGGTTGTGAGAAGAATGAGCTATATACTTCATTCATTGCAACGAAGTCGTTCATATCTTTGAGGAAGACCGTCGTCTTCACGACCTGATCCATTCCTGCACCTGCTGCTTCTAGAATGGCTTGAAGGTTAGTAAGAGATTGACGTGTTTGCCCCTCAATACCCTCTCCAAATTGTCCAGTCACTGGGTTAAGGCCCAATTGACCTGATGTGAAAATAAATCCCCCTGCTTCGATCGCTTGGCTATAAGGTCCAATAGCACCTGGAGCAGATTCTGTTGAAATTGCTTGTTTCCCCATTGTTTGTGTCCCCTTTCATTCTATTTAATAGTCGAAATAAACGATCACTTTATCTGCATTATTGTACCAGCCCTACGGCATAAATAACATCATTAGGATAAATATGTGCCCCCGTTGAACCCGTTAATGCAATACTTACCATTGCGCGCGCTACCACTTCTGCGGGTATTGCCCGATATTTGGCCGCCTTACCCTGGAATAAAAAGTCGAAGGTGGTCATAAACCTTGCACTTATTCCTTCACCCAACCGCTTCTCGTTACGATTCCCTAGAAGTAACGATGGTCTAAATAAATGAACTGCTGGAATCCCTACAGCGGTAATAGCTTCCTCTACTTCGCCTTTAGTACGATTATAGAACAGCCGTGATAACGGATCTGCTCCCATAGCTGATACGCAAAGGAATTGGCGAACCCCTGCCGCATGCGCTAGTTGAGCAGCAACTATAGGATATTCAAAATCAACCTTGCGAAATTGTTCTTGAGATCCAGCTTTCTTAATCGTAGTCCCCAAACAACAGAAAACATCTAGAATCTCATCGAACAACTCATGGTATTGATCCAAGTGATCCCAATCCACTAAAATCTCAATAAGCTTCGGATGTTGTATACCTAGTGGCCTCCTGACAAGTACCTTTACAACATCATATTCTGCCCGATTCAACAATTCTTTAACTACGAATCCTCCCACTAATCCCGTAGCACCTAATACCATGGCCTGAAACCCCATAGAAACCTCCTAAAAGTTATTGCATTGAAAACTCATCTTGAAATACTTCGCAATAACTCGCATCGGAAGCATATTCTTAAGTTTTTGAAGCATATCTTCTTTGATATACTTCGAAAAAACTACATCGTAAGCATAATCTTAAGTTATTGCATTGAAAACTCATCTTGAAATACTTCGCAATAACTCGCATCGGAAGCATATTCACTATACCTCTCTGAGTATGCGGCGGCCAAACGTCAAAGCTACAATTAGCATAACAAACCCTACAACCGTCTGGAAACCATACTGCTGAACCCATTCCGGGAAAACCCTCATTATTTTAAATAATTGCCCACCAATCATTGGCCCTAGGAAAGATGTAACACCTGTTATTGCAGCAAACATCGCTATGAACATCGGCCGTTCACTCTTCGGGGTATCTCCAATTGTAAAGTTGAATACTAATTGATTGAATCCCCCTCCGCCAATCCCTAACAAAATATGTGATATCAACAGCACAAGAAGCACGGGAAGGAACGCTAGAAGTCCCCATGTTATGCAGGATAAAGCTATGATCGGCAATGTCCAAAAGAGTAATGTTTTATTGCTATATCTAGCATTCAGGTTACCCCAAATATAAAAACTTAACATCATGGAGATGGTCTGAACAACAGTTAACAAGGATAAACTCTGATAGTTAATATGTAGTAAATCAAGCATGATATAAGAAAATAGCGGAACAACTAACGATTGCAGAAATAACCAAGCCGCTAGAAACATAGTAGACTTCATAAATGATGCATCCATAAGCGGTTTCTTCATCATAGGCAACAACTGCTTCTCTGTTGATCGTTCGAAGGGTAGATCCGGATAGAAGAAGAACGTAACAATATTAATAATTCCAAAAATCCCTGCAAGAATAAATAGGATTGAGAACCCTGTACTTTCAGGGTTACTATCTAATATTTTGCCGCCCACAAAAATCATAACGCTTCCCAAAGCATTCATAATTGTATTACGAATCCCAAAATATCTTCCCCTAACCCCTGCAGGCACAATATCACTAAGCAGTGATGTCCATAATACACTGATTACGGTATTCGCCATAAACGCTGAAGCATACAGAATAATAAATACCGGTACCCACCATTCTTTATCTATTACAAAAGGGATAAGTCCTGTAGAAGCCCAAAGTATCCTTTGAATGGCAATGAATATAACAAGTGTCCATTTACGACTCTGTAATTTCTGAGCCATGAATGCGATGAACAATTGTACAATATTGACTAACGTTGCAATTGAAAGCACGAAACCTATTACACTTGAGTCTGCTCCTAAGTACAATAAATATCCTGTGAGAAAAGGGCCTCCCAGTAGTACCTGAAAAATAGTAGTGGACATTCCCTCAGTCGTTGCAATAAATAATTGTTTGCGTTGAAGCGAAAGTTTTCGCCTTCTCTTATAAGCAGTATTAATCTGGATGCACTCCTCCGTAAATCTCTCTTTTGTTCCCCATTCTACACGCAGGTAGTGATCTGTCAATCTTATTTAAGGAATACGTGTTATATAAGGATATATCCCTTCTCCCCAATGTTGCGCGCGCTTACAATTACCCTAAATAATGTGCGAATTTATAACTACAATACAATCCAAATTCAGTACCCCGTACATGAGACTAATCCTACCTTCAGCTTACTTTTTCACTCTAACTTTTGAAATTTATTAATAGAGAGGTATAATTCAATAAGTATTTGTAGCTCATTACCAAAATCAGCTTGATTATAGTAGATTCGTTCGATCCATATTTATGTACTAATCTATCGTTGTTCACTATGTTCTTAAAGTTGCTATTATCACAGAAAAAAGGGGTTATTCACGTGTCAGCTTGGCTAAAAAAATCATATATAGGGTCTCTTAGTCTCCTTGGTTCACTCGGGGTTATGGGTCTAATCTACAACGTTCTAAATACATTTACGCATAACTCATTCGTACTTACCTCGCCCATCGATAATTTGATTCCTCTAGTACCTGCTATGAGTATTCCTTATTTGGCTTGGTATCCTTATATATTTCTGGCTATGGCCTATTTGTGTTGGAAGGATCGTCAACTTTATTTCCGGGCACTACTTTCTATGAACATAAGCGTAGCTGTATGCTATTTGATATATTTCTATTTTCAAACAACCGTACCTCGTCCTATCGTTATCGGTCAGGGATGGGATATTCAGATGCTGCAGTGGATCTATGGAAATGATAAACCATTCAACTGTTTCCCTAGCATTCACTCCCTCTACTCGTATCTCGCAATGAGGGCCTCTTGGAATTCAACAAAAATACAACTCCGCACAAAAGCCATTTTTTCTATATGCTCACTTACGATTATCATTTCTACATTTATGGTAAAACAGCATGTTATATACGATGCGATCGGCGCAATTCTCTTGGGAGAAGCAGTATTTATTCTCATCATATCCAGTTTTAAGGTCCATAAAAGAGTCCGCAGCAAATGGTTCGAGCGTTATAGTTAGTAAAAATATCTAATATTTTTATATTTTTTCCTTCATTTCTTCCTAAATACGACAATATTTGATATAATGTGGACGAATCGAAGGAAAAAATATTTAAAATTAGTGATATTTTTGCTATGAGTGTGATTTTTTTCACATATATTGAGACAAAGATCATGGTAACATTTTCTCATAGATATTTTATATTCTTATTCGCCACTTGCCAAAACGATGGATTGTTTAATTCATTATTCGGATAGCAAAGTGTGTTCCCTTGTTCTAATGGTTCACATTTTAATATATTAAATTTAATTAATATGGGGGTAATACAAATGAAAAAGAAATGGTCTATCCTATTGTGCAGTTTGATGATGGTCGGTGTACTCGCAGCATGTGGTAACAACAATAAGGCAGCTGAGCCTTCAACTACCGAGCCAACTACTGAAGCTACTGCGCCCGCAGCAACACAAGGTCAATTAACAGACGGAGCTTATTATGCTGAAGGCGAGTTCGAAGCAGAAAGCGGATGGAAACCTTATATCGTACTAACCGTTAAAGACGGGAAAATTGCAACGGCAGATTGGAACTTTGTTAGTTCCAAGGGTGGACCTGACAAGAAAACACTTGATAAAGCTGGTAAGTATGGTATGAAAACAATCGGTAAAGCACAATCCGAATGGTACGAACAAGCTGCATTAGCTGAAAAATTCCTAATTGAGAAACAAGATCCTGCAGCAATTACATTGAATGCAGAAGGGAAAACAGATGCAATCTCAGGCGTATCTATTCACGTGAGTGACTTATCTACATTGGCGAAGAAAGCCTTGGATGCAGGCCCTGCTGCACCAGGAACATATAAAGATGGCTCATATCATGCTGAGGCAGATGCATTTGATGCCAAATCAGGTTGGAAAGGTACTACTGATCTTACCATTGCTAACGGCAAAATCATTTATGCTTTCTTCAGTGGTGTAAATCAAGCTGGAGAAGATAAACAAGCGAACTCTATTGAAGGTAAATACGGTATGAAGGCAAATGGCGGATCTGTTGCTGAATGGCACGAAGAGGCTCAAGCAGCTCAAGCTTTCTTGATCGAGAAACAAGATCCTGCAGCAATTACTATGAATGCTGAAGGAAAAACAGACGCTATCTCTGGTGTAACCATTCATGTAGCTGACTTTGTTACATTGTCACAAAAAGCTCTTGAAGGTGCCAAATAATTACTGTATATCCAAGGCAATTATTGGTATCATTAAGCGTTAAAAATATATCCGACATATAACGAGGTGAACTATCAGTGAAGAAAATTGTTCTTTTAGGCGGAGGTTACGGTGGGGTTCTCACCGCTAAGAAATTAGCTAACAAATTCAAGAAAAATAACGACGTTCAAATTCAATTGATCGATCGCAATCCGTATCACACGCTATTAACAGAACTTCATGAGGTAGCAGCTAATCGTACCCCAGAAGATGCGATTAAGATTGATCTGAAGAAGATTTTTGCTAATCAGAAGGTTGACGTTGTCCTCGATAACATCAACAATATTGATTTTGAGGCTAAAACTTTAACATCAGACAACGCAACATATGACTATGATTACTTAGTCATCGGTACAGGTAGTAAACCAACCTTCTTCGGAATTCCTGGAGCAGAGGAAAATGCATTTACGTTATGGTCCTTCGAAGATGCGGTTCGATTGAAGGAACAAATTCGCAACATGTTTAGTGAAGCCGCCAAAGAAGCGGACCCCATTATTCGTAAGACAAAACTCTCCTTCGTAGTTGTAGGAGCAGGCTTCACGGGTGTGGAACTGATCGGTGAAATGGCTGAGTTCCGAAATGAGTTGTGTAAGGAGTTCTATATTGACGCTCAAGATGTTCGCTTAGTCGTTGCAGATATGGCATCTAAGATTCTACCTATTCTACCCGATAAGCTGATCGCTAAATCAGAGGCTCACCTCCGTAAAATGGGTGTTGAAATCATTACAAACGCCAAAATTACGGGAGTTGATCCTACCGCTGTCAAACTTGGCGAGACTGAGATTGCAGCCAACACGATTGTTTGGACAGCTGGTGTTGAAGGTTCTGATCTCGTAGGTTCTTTAGATGTGAAACAACAAGGTCGCAGACGTATTGAAACCAACGACAAATTACAAAGCTTGGATCATGAGAATGTGTATGTTGTCGGAGACAATATTTTCTTCATTGCTGAAGGAGAGACTCGTCCAGTTCCTCAGATGGTTGAGAATGCGGAACACGCAGCTCCACTGATTGCTCATAACATTCATGCGGATGTGACAGGTAAAGCAAAGAAATCCTACAAACCTGCTTTTCATGGAACGATGGTTTCTATCGGAAGCCGTTATGGTGTAGCAAATGTAGGACTTCCGAATAAGATGTTCATGCTTACCGGATTTATGGCTATGATGTCTAAGCACTTTATTAATCTATTCTATTTATCTACCGTTGCTGGCTTTAATAAAGTATGGACTTACATGATGCATGAATTCTTCCATGTTGAGAATCGTAGAAGCTTCCTAGGTGGCCACTTCTCCAAGCGTTCACCGAATTTCTGGGTTGTTCCACTACGTATCTACTTAGGTTACATGTGGCTTCATGAAGGTTGGGAGAAGATCGGTAAGATATGGGATGATCCATCACGCATTTTCTTGATCCCTGCATCTCCTATCTCTGATGTTACCTCAGCTGCAAGTGAAGCTGTAACTGCTGTTGCTCAGACCGTCGATGCTCAAGCCGCAGCTTCTGCCGTAGCAACGACAGGCGAGACTTTAACCGCTCTACCGGTTCCTGGTTTCATAACCAGCATTATGAATGTCTTTATGGATTTATTCTTCTATAGTTCGGATGGTGGCTATACTGTATTGGCCCAAGTATTCCAAACAGGTATGGTTCTTGCAGAAATCACTTTTGGTGTACTACTCATTCTTGGTCTATTCACTGCTGTATCTTCGATCGCGACGATCGGTATGGGCGTTATGATCTGGACTTCAGGTATGGCACCTTATGAAATGCTCTGGTATGTAGCGGCTGCAATTGCTACTATCGGTGGTTCAGGAAGCGTGTTTGGCCTTGACTACTATGTACTTCCTTGGTTGAAGAAGCAATGGAAGAAGATCCCGCTTGTTAGACGATGGTACTTATTCACCGACTAATGTTACACATTTATTCTTAATTTACCAAAGCTAGATAGAATGAACTAAAGACCAACCTTATGATCATTGATTTTCTTTAGAATCTATAGAAATTCGGAACAAAACTTTAGGTCAATCTATAAAGATACATTAGAGTAATGTGCGAATTGCACATTACTCTCCTTATTTTATATGGTCTTGCAGGTATGATCTGGACAAGAAGAAACGGCTATACCGTCCCTTAAGGACGTGGACCTGTCTCTTCGGAAATATAAGAAGTAGAGTATTCATTGAAACTTATACTTGCTTATATTTAAAGAAAACCGATCCAAGGGGTGAAGCATATGCACACACAACTTATGAATGAAACCTTCCTACTACTCCAGACTGAGTGTTCGCCAAAGGCTGGAATTATGTTGGACATCGATCGTACAGAAATGCTGGTTACGGAATCGTTACTGAATAATTACGACTTAGCTTATGAGCGTAAGATTCATCTTCTTGCACTTTATACTGTGCTTTCGCTTGCTACAAGCCGTCATAAAGACTGCGATTATTCTGATCCGAATCTAACCCGCAAGGTGCTAGATGGTGATTATTTATACAGTCTATATATTCAATTAGCCGTTCAGTTTGAAGAAATCGATCTGATATCATACCTAGCGCCCCAGATCAAAAGATGGCAGATCCGAGGTGCTGAAGGACATTCCGAAGTTGCGTTGTTATTCACCTGCTTGGAACAGTTCTTAAATCATGAATTCAGACGAGATCTGTCCACTACAACCGTAGAACAGGTAGGTTAACAACATGAAAATACAACTACATGAGACTCTGAATATTAATTTACGACGTATCAACAAGAACATTGAGGATATCGTTAGATTGGACAGAGACGTTCCATCATCCTCTGTTTTATCTAAAAGTATCCTGGCACTTATTCGATCTGGAGGAAAAAGGATACGCCCTTTGATGGTTGTTGTAGGGAGCCGGTTTGGCACCATCCCTACGGGGAAACTACAGCTTCAATTGGCTGCTGCTGTCGAATTCATTCACGCCTCCTCTCTGATCCATGATGACATTATTGACCGATCAGATATGCGACGGGGGCAACCCTCTATGCATACGAAGACCGGAGTATCTGAGGCCGTTCATATTGGTGGTTATATGTCTGCCCGTGTTATCGAACTCCTATCTAGCTCTTCCTCTAATAAAGATCGTTATATACGTGACTTATCAGCGATTGCAACCGCTCAGCTATGTATTGGTGAGTATGAGCAACTAGAGCATCGGTATGATTATGATCTAACACTAGATGAATATTTAGAAAAGTCCAGGAATAAAACAGCTCAATTAATGGCTACTTGTTTACGAGTAGGGGCTTTATCTGCCGAAGCTGATCCTGAAGTTGCAGACCTCTTATATACCTTTGGCGAGCATCTAGGAATGTCATTTCAAATCCAGGATGATCTACTCGACTTCACACAGACGCCTGATATACTTGGCAAGCCAGCAGGAAGCGATCTTATCCAAGGACAAGTCACGTTGCCTGTCATCTATGCCCTGCAAAGACATGAGCTTGCAGCTACCATTCGAGCGATTCACGAGGCTTCCACTCCTTTAGAGATTAAAGAAGCTATTGACATCATTCGCTCATCTGGTGCACTGGAACAAACGGAACAGCTTAGTCATGATTATTTGAAGAAGGCTCAAGCCATTATTGAGCAGTTATCCTCATTTCCTGCACATCAGGATCTCCAATCCTTACTCTATTATTTTGCAGGCCGTGATCATTAAGAGACGATCTAATAGATCCTCTAAAAACCAAAGACCCTCCCTCATCATGTTCAAATGATGTAGAGAGGGTCTTTGGTTTATTAAGGTGTTTGAATGATCTAAGCGATAAAAAAGAAATCTATTAACGTACAGGCTACGATCACCATACTAATCACTTGATTTAGGTTATATGCAGCAATCTTCATTAATTTAGGTTGGTGAGGTTTGATAATACCATGCTCCGTCATGAGTAAGATGGCCGCAATGCCTAACCCGATAAGATACATCCAGCCCAAATCTCTGAAATAATAGAGAAATAATAACAGTATAAGCATGACAATGTGCATACCCTTAGCCATCCATAGGGCCATTTTCAAACCGAAGAAACTAGGAATGGACCACAAGCCATGATTACGGTCAAACTCAATGTCTTGCGTTCCATATATTACATCAAAACCTGCAATCCAGAGCATCACAACGGTTCCCAACACAAAGGGTGTGAAAGCGAACTCTCCTGTCACCGCAAACCATGCTCCAATGGGAGCGGATGCGATTACGAATCCGAGGTACAGATGGCTGAGCCATGTAAACCGTTTCGTATATGAATATACCGTGATGAGGAGAATACCCACCGGTGACAGGATCATACACAATGGATTTAGCATCGACGCTGCAATGACAAAGATAAGATAATTGATGATTACAAAAATAATAACTTCACGCGTCCCAAGTAATCTCTGCGGAAGATGTCTTGTAGCAGTTCGCGGGTTCTGTTCGTCAAACTTACGGTCAACAAGTCTATTAAAGGCATTAGCTCCGTTACGAGCACCAATAAGGGCAATTAATCCCCAGATCATTATCCACCACGAGGGCCACCCACCTGCAGCCCATACCATGGAGATCACAGCAAAAGGCAACGAAAACAACGTATGTGAGAACATGACCAGTTCACCAAATTGCTTACCTTTATGAAGCATAGGTCTAATATTCATATGCAATCCACCATTCATCCTCGTTGATGATTCCTTCCTACCCCTGCTGCTTCGGACGCTTCCACTCTCTCTAGCACTATATCTAATGCCTTCAGCATCTTCTGAATGTCCTCATCCTGGATGACCAGCGGAGGTTGGAAAGCTAATACATTGCGATAGATGCCATTCTTACCGATAAGAAAACCTCGGTCCTTCATCTCCTCAAGTACTTGATCCGTTAATATGGCTCCGAGATCTGGATTAGAAGCTAGTAACTCCACTCCGATCATTAATCCTTTACCACGCACCTCTGAGATCACCGCTCCATGTCTTATCATGAGCTGTTCTAATCCTTGCTTCAGTATGTGACCAAGCTCCTCAGAACGTTCTACGAGTCTCTCTTCACGGATATACTCCAGAACGGCCATCCCCGTAACGGAAGATACAGGATTCCCGCCAAATGTCGAAGCTGATGGTCGGTTTAACGATGCTGCAATATGATCTGTAGTAGCAAAAGCCCCAATAGGAACACCATTCCCTAACGCCTTCGCCATTGAAATGATATCTGGTACTACGTCAAAATGTTCTATAGCAAACATCCGACCTGTTCGTCCAAACCCCGTCTGGATTTCGTCAGCGATCATAAGCACACCATAACGTTCGAGGCGTGCCTTCACTTCCTGTAAGTAGCCATCTGGTGGTACTATGATGCCCCCATTCCCTTGAATAGGCTCTATGATCAATGCTGCAATCGTATCTCCCTTATCCTCAAGCACCTTATCGAGCGCCGTAAGGGAATCTTGAGCTGCCTCTTCAGGAGTTACTCCTGTACGATAGGGACGTGGGATGAAGTACACTTCTTCCTCTAAAAAGGAATCCGTACGCCACATAGACAACCCCGTAACACTCATCGTCAGATTACTTCGACCATGTAGGCCTTGTTCAAGAGCGATAAAGCCTTTACGCCCCGTGTGCATCCTTGCTAATAGAAGTGCTCCTTCGTTAGCTTCAGTACCACTGTTAACAAAGAAAGTCCGTCGTAGTGTTCCAGGTAATAACTCAGCAAGGCGTTCTGCCAAGTCTACAATCGGCTGTGTTAAATATATAGTAGTGGTATGCTGTAGCCTCTGAATCTGATTCACCGTTGCATCCGTAATGGAAGGATTGCAGTGTCCACATGCTACAACAGAGACACCTGCAAAAAAGTCTATATACTCCTGCCCTTGATCGTCATAAAGATGTTGCATCGAACCTTTCACGATCTGAGGCGGTTTCTGATAGAAATGTTGGGTACAGGGATAAAAGTATGATGCTCGCTTTGCCTTGATCTCTTCGGGTCCGATATAGTGTTCTGTCATGGATTTCATGCGGATTCTCCCTCTCGTCTGATATGCGAGTTCTTAAATAGCTGTATAAACCTATGCTTCGTGTGGTTTTATCAATTAAATTGCAATGCACCAAGCGTATATCCGGCATACACGGATTGAAGCTCTTCAAACTGTTCCCCTACTATGGCCGCCTTATAAGCGCAAATAATTGTTCGTAACTGACTCACAGAGTAGGTAGCACCCTCAATTCGGAAGTGAGATAATCCTGCCTCCGCCAATTCCTTTACCAAGGGAAGGTAACAGATTTCTTTAGCCATTGTCAGATGATTCCGACCATGCTGATCACGATATACCGGATTCTCACCCTTATCTGTCACCAGCACAAGCACTGAATTATCTACGTATTGATTATTTTCTTGTCCGACGGATTCATGTACCTCCGCGTTCTCATAGAGATCATGTTCCATATACATAACCGTTGGAGATCCATGCACCACAGCTTCCAAAGGTAATGTGGTGTGCTTGAGTAGCCCCGTGAAATGTTCTGCAGTCATCTCTGGCGATATCGTCATTCTTTGTACTCCTAGATCGGCATACATCTCAGCAGCTAAATGATTGTATATATTCAAGCTGGTATCTCCAACCATTGGATAACCTTTATTCGCAAATGCATGAATAGCACCAATATTAGTCACGACTAGACCGTCAATTCCTAACGGTTCTCTTGAGAGTAATTCACCATATTGTTCAAAATGGAGCTCCGTCATCATGCGAGGCAACCCCAGATATAGCTTAGTTGCACCTTTGATGGCACTTAGTTCGATAATATTCTTCTTCGTGAACGGTACGTCTGGTAGATACACATCACCAGAAAGGTACAGATGATCCACACCCTCTTCTATCACCATACGAGCCTGTTCCATATTGTTCACGCGAACGATTAGCTCTGGACTAAAGGACTGTTCCATCCGTTGCACTTGTGAAAGTTGCTTCTGTAACTCTGCCACACGTTCTTTCGTCAATGAACGTTCAGCCGTTGGTGTGCTGAATACTTTACCTGTACTATAGAACTTCCCGGTACCTTCGTACCTCCGATTCATATTAGACAATCCTGGTTTACCGAAAGCATAGGCGGTGGAGAAATCCCGTTTACGATTCTCATGCAGCTTGTCACTATCCACTGTGCGGTCATATCCGATCGGATCTTCAATATACCGATCAATGGCCTCCCCATAACTGTTGACCAATAACAAGATGAAGTCTACATCCCGCATCCGTCCTTCAATTTTGAATGAACAAATACCCGACTCAATCAACTCAGGGATGTTCTCATACATATACATATCTTTCACAGCAAGAGGATAATCCGCTGGATAGATATTTCCGTCTTTCTTCACACGATATTCCCACCGACATGGCTTCATACACTTGCCTCGACTGCCACTCATCCCGAACACAGCAGAGCTGAAATGACAGTTAGCCCCATGTGCTACACACATATCTCCATGGATGAAATACTCTAATTCCATTCCGCTTTGACTCCAAATATATCGAGCTGTTTGTAGATCCATTTCTCTTGATGTTACGACACGCGTCACACCAAGTTCTTGTAGCAGTCGGACGGTCTCTAAATTATGGACATTCATCATCACAGAGGAATGGACTTTAAGATCCAGCCTCATCTCTTGAATCAGCTTCACTATGGCATAATCCTGCACAATCAGAGCATCGACATGCGCGCCTTCAAGAAAACGCAAGTAATCTTTGGCCTCTTCTACCTCTTCCTCACTAAGTAGGTTATTCACTGTAACATATACTTTTTTATGAAGTTCATGTGCTATTTCAGTGGCTTGAACAATCTCTTCTAATGTGAAGTTATATCCTTTACGCATCATACGCATATTCAGAGTTGGTCCACCGAAGAACACAGCATCACAAGGTGCTTGAATAACTTCCTTAAAAATTTCGAATGTTCCAACCGGTGCAAGTAGTTCAATTTCTTTTCCATTAAAGTAACGTGCCATTACGATCGCCTCCACCAAGAAGTAGTTAACTCTTTATAGCGTCCAAATCTCTTTAGCTCCATAATTCGACATCCATACCATAGCAACAAGCATTACAATGAAGAAGCATATAAATATCGTATCTCGCTTTCTCCATACCAGACGGTGATACTTTGTACGCGGTTCTCCCAAACGGAATCCTCGTGATTCCATAGAATGAACCAGATCCTCAGCCCTGCGAAATGCGCCCACCGTAACAGGAACCAGCAAAGAGACAAGCATCTTCCCCTTCTCTTTCCATGGAAGTTCTCTTAAATCAGCGCCCCGAGAGGCTTGTGCCTTGAGTATAATCTGGGCTTCCTCAAGAATCGACGGAATAAACCGAAGCGCAATGCTGACCATCAAGGTGAACCGATCAGGTGATACTCGTACAACCTTCAGTGGCTTCAGCACACCCTCTAACCCCTGATTAAGCCGACCCGGTGTCGTCGTAAAGGTTAGAATCGCTGTAAAGGATACAAGGAACACCATTCTGAACACAGAGAATAGTCCTAATTTAAACCCTTCAAAATATAGATTCCACGAGCCGATACTCATCAGTATCGCGCCGTTCTTATCATCCACTTTTATACACTGAACAATAAATATAAAGAGCATTAATACCCATAATGGCTTCGCAGCCCTAATGAAATATTTAATATGAATACGTGTTAACCCAATAATAATTAAGGAAAACAAAATAACATAAGCCATCTCTAACCATGTGTTGGACAAGATAATAATTACAACATATAACATCATCGCTACCATCTTTGCACGAGGATCAATACTGTGTACCCATGAGCCTGTATCAATCGTTCGGCCGATTAGCAATTTCTCGCTCATCTCGATCCCTCTTCCCTTTAAACGTCCTCTGAGTTGACCAATTGTGCAATCCGCTTAGACATCGCCTCTGCACTCAAGCAAGGATCTTCTTCACTCCATCCGAATTCCTTAGATAATGCACGCCAATAACGTATGGACTGTGGAATGGCAATACCGTAAGACTCCATTCGATCAGCTTGTTCGACCAAAGCTTTAACCGTCCCTTGAAATACGGTTCGACCTTCGTGGAGAACAATCCACTGATTCGCAAAAGGAAGTAACTCATCCATTCGATGTGTCACCATGATAACCGTCCTTCCATCTTCACGACATAGACGATGTAACAATTGAATTAATTCTGCTCTACTCACGGGATCGAGCGTCGCTGTTGGTTCATCGAGCACTAATATTTCAGGGTCCATAGCTAATACAGAAGCAATCGCTACCTTACGCATTTGTCCACCACTCAATTGAAATGGATTACGTGAAAGCAGACATAAATCCAATCCCATTCGCTCCATCGCTCTGCGTGCTCGATCTTTGGCTTCTTCCATGCTATATCCAAAGTTTATAGGACCAAAGCATAAGTCCTTCTCGACCGTATCTTCAAATAGTTGTTGTTCAGGAAACTGAAAGACGAGCCCAACTCTTTTACGTAATTGATGGAGCTTAGGTGCTTTTTCTCCACCTTTTAGCGTAACGTCAAGCACCTGAACCGTTCCTGAGGTTGGTTTCAATATCCCATTAAACATCTGTAGTAGTGTAGACTTTCCAGAACCAGTGGCTCCAGCAATACCTGCCAATATACCTGGTTCCAAATGTAAATTCACCCCTTGCAGTGCCGCTTGGCTCCACATGCTTTTGGCGTCGTACTCATAATTCACTTGATTAAATGTAATGGCCATAGCGCCTCCGTAAGATCCTTTTCGCAATTGGGAATCGAGATATCCACGCCGTACCTATGTAACTCTGTCGTAAGTTGAAAAGCGAAAGGTGGGATTAAATGACTCATCTCGAGTATTTCCTCATCTTGAAATAGTTCGGTTGGTGTTCGATCGGCAATAAGTTTACCTTCGTGCAATACAAGCACTCGCTCAGAAGCAGCTATCTCTTGAGCATCATGCGTAATAGAAATAATAGTGTATCGTCCACTCTTATGCATATCAGACAAAATATTGAGCAGTTCATTTCGTGTGTTCTCATCCAACATGGATGAAGCTTCATCAAAAATAACTACCTCGGGCTCCATGCTTAAAATAGATGCAATTGCTACACGTTGCTTCTGACCTCCCGATAGCTCACTTGGATGTTTGTCCAATAGCTCCGTGATACCTAGCTTCTCCGCATAGGAGTTCACTCTTTCCTCCATCACTTCTATAGAAAGGCACTGACCCTCAAGACCAAAAACAATATCTTCTTCTACCGTAGCTCCAATAAATTGATTATCTGGGTTCTGAAACACCATACCTATCGTCTGCCTGATCTTTCCGATCGTATCTGATTGTAATTCTAAGCCCTTCACCCTAATGGAACCTTCACCCTTTGGAAGAAGAGCATTTATGAGCTTCACAAGGGTAGATTTGCCACAACCATTTGCTCCGACCAGTGTCACCCATTGCCCTTGTGGAATACTCAGAGATATATCATCGATAACCGGAAGATCCTTTCCGTATCCATAACTTACCCCCGCAAGTTCAATAGCTGGGTAACATGGGACCGGAATAACATTAGGGTTGCGTACGGGGGATTCAAGTGAATCCGGCGTATAATGAGGTCCTTTCAAGTCGCGTTGATTCATATTCGTTCCCCTCTTCCTAACGGTTATTCTGAAATTCCTCAAACAAAGAAAGCTTAGTTAAAGAAGGCACTAAATATTTAACAGCAATACCCACCAAAACCCCCGTTACCAAGCCCGTTATCAATAACAAGGGCATATAATAGTAGATATTCGAACTTTGGAAGACGATGGATGCTGCTGTAATTTGTCCGAAGTTATGACCCACACCGCCTACAATACTGACTCCAATCAAGCTAACTTGATTACGACCCAATTTCATAACTAGATACATAACTATAAAGCTAAACAACGATCCAAACAGGCTGAATAACATACTAGAGAAAGTTCCGAAGATAAAGGCTGTAATAATCGTCTTTAATATGACTAACATCAGCGCATCTCGGCCTCGCAAAAAATATAAACAGGTCAGTATCATGATGTTTGCAAGCCCTAGTTTGGCACCTGGTATTTGTAAATTAACAGGAATAATAGACTCTACTATACTTAGAACTACCGCTACTGCAGCAAAAATAGCGATCATAACTGTTCTTTTCAACATTCGGGTGGATTCTTCAGTTGACAATGGCATCAGGCTCATCTCCTACATCTTGTACCCCATTTATTTCAACCATAACGCGATGGGGCAAACAAATAATGCTCTGTTTCGGTGTCTGAATAAATCCAAAAGTGAGACATACTTTATCTGGACAATCCGTATCGTACATTTCGACACCATAATCATGTACATTTACAATATTCGTCCCACGTTCCGACTTTATCTCGATGATTTGTTCTTCTTTAGTTAACTCGACGGTCTTATACAACTTACCATTTAGAGTAATGTCAGCCGTGAGGAGTTTATTGTGATTGTTTTCACTTTCGTCACCAGGAAACCATCTGGGAACCAGGAAAAATAACGCCACAGCAGCAATGATAGCAATGATTAGTAGGTCTCCGCGTTTCATGGGTAACTCCCTTATTTTTTAATTGTCTAAATCTTAGACGCTTTAATTATACCTATCTTCTGGAATTGCTTCAATCATAATTACATATTATTGGATGATTTTCACGATTGTCATAAAACGATCAATTTACAGAGACGATACGTCACTATTTGCACCAAACATGACATATATCATATCTTTTATATAGAATTTTAAGTATAATTTATGGCGAAAATAAGCTGAATATGGAGGACATACATGAAACCATTTAGACACTTACTACCACTACTCCTATTGTGCCTATCCATTGGTCTAACGGGCTGCGGAAACTCGAAATCGCCTTCTGTTTCAACGGTTGAACCTGTGTCCAAATCTTTTTATGTGTTTGATACCATCGTACAAGTACGAGTTTATGACGAAACGGTCACCGAACATCATTTCGAAGATATTCAGGGCATTCTTGATACGATTGAAATCCAAATGAACCGTAGTAACGACAAAAGTGAGCTTGCAGATGTCAATAGAAACGCTGGCGTGAAACCTGTACACGTATCTGAAGACACCTACTTCGTCGTATCTAAAGCGTTAGAATATTCGGAACGCTCCCTTGGTCGATTCGATCTGACTATCGGCCCTCTTGTCTCATTGTGGAACATCGGGCATGAAGGTGCAAAGGTACCTCCTATGGATAAGATTGCTGAAGCCATGAAACTCTCCAATTACAAGAACGTTAAGCTCAATCCGGATAAACAAGAAATATATCTATCCGAAAAAGAAATGGAGCTTGACCTTGGATCTATTGCTAAGGGCTTTGCGGCAGACAAAATCGTAGAATATCTACAAAATAAAGGATTTAAAAGTGCCATTATAGACCTTGGCGGAAATGTATTTGCTATGGGTAAGAAACCTGGAGATCAATTATGGACCATTGGCATTCAAGATCCTGATGAATCGCGTGGTAATCCTATCGGCAATATACATGTAGACAACAAGACCATTGTAACTTCAGGTGTATATGAACGTTATTTCGTGGAGAATGGTAAACACTATCACCATATTCTTGATCCTAAGACGGGTTTCCCTGTAGATAATAATATCAATAGCGTCACCATTCTAACAGATAAATCCATAGATGCCGATGGATTATCCACCACGATATTTGCACTAGGACTTGAACAAGGGCTGGCATTCATTGAGAAGACAGAACATGTAGATGCGCTATTCATTACAACGGACAAGAAGATTTATGCAACATCAGGTATACAGGACCTGCTCGAAATGACGAATGACAACTATACTCTGGTCACCACTGAAGTAAAATAACTTATATAATATACTCAAAAAACCGTTCACCTGTGGCATCCCCCTCTCAACCGCCCATTTAGAATGAGTGAGATGTGATACGCGAGTGCGGTTTTTATATGTTTCAAATGAAAATAAGTCTTTGAAAAACACCATGTTGCGTAAATAGGTTGATATCAGAATTTATATATGTTATGATATGTAAAGTGTTAAAAATAATTTAATCCCCTAAGCGTTCCTCGCAAGAAGAATAACCCTTCACCTAATGAAGTTGAAATTTCTATTTTGTTAAAACCCAAATTAAGTAGAGTTTTAAAGACGTTTCTGATTCACACTGGCGCGGTCATTGGAGCCGTAAGGACAAAAGAGAGGTAGGGCTTTTGTTGTGTTGGAAGTCAATTATTCTGTAACCCAACTGCTAAAGGGACCGACTGTAGCCGAAACATCATGGCTAACGGGATTAAATATATAGCTTGTCATGCTGCAAGCTAAAGAACCCTGAATCCATATTCGGGGTTCTTTTTCATTTATCCACATCTTCACACCCCGTATACCTATCACATATCCTACTGTTAAAGGAGTGATAATTCATATGTCAAATAATCGAATCATTGTAGATCTCTCAGATCGAAATTTATATTTACTCGACGGTGACCGTGTCATTAGGTCATTCCCCATAGGTATCGGGAAGATGCTGACAAGGACCCCAGCAGGTGAATTCACGATTATTAACAAACAGCTAAATCCAGGTGGTCCATTTGGGGCGTTATGGATGGGTCTGTCCAAACCCCACTATGGCATCCATGGCACGGACGACCCTGCCTCTATTGGTAGAGAAGTATCCCATGGATGTATTCGAATGTATAATAGTGATGTCCTTGCTCTTTCTCCACTAGCCCCTATAAATACACGTGTAACGATCCGTCTTTGAATAACTTATCGGACAGCTCCACTCACGATTTTGAGTACAGAAATACGATTAAGCTTGGATTTCCCAGATACAATTGCATCTAATGTTCCGCTCGCAAGTGCAAGTGGGATTTTACAGAAATTATAGATGGGATCTAACTTAATACGGCTCGTATAGGATTCAGCGATCTTCAAGTTCTGACGGGCATAATCCAACATTTCCTCAAAGCTCCAGCCTGGCGGATGAAAGTTCACTCCACGCTCTGAATCCTCTGAACGATTACTAATAATATTGACTAGCTGTAATCCTCGTCCAAATGCGACACTTTGATCCTTGCTTACGTCACTTTCTCCGTATAAAGTCCATAAATCAGATAGCATGATCCCAACTAATCCCGCTACATAATAGGTATAGTCATCTAAATCCTCTTTATTCTGAATGTTCCAGTTCTTTATCGCCCATTCAGCCATCCCATGTGCCATGGTCGCAGTATAACGACATATCATTTCTTTTGTTTGTAGTGGCGCCAACTTGATCCAGTCTGTGATTCGAAGACTAACTTCAGGAAGATCCTTCTTATAAGGTGCAAATAAGGATGTGAAATCTTCATCTGTATAAGTCTGATTCAATAATGTAGAAATCGATTGTAATAGGGAAATCTTTTCTTCTTTAGGAAGTGTCTCGTGATCTTCAATCTCATCAATAGCTCTCATACTTAGGTACCCTGCTGTAACAGCTTCCTGTAGTCCCGGTCCTAGGTGGCTAATTGGAATAATAAACGTTCGACTAGTCTGAGCTAATACTTTCTTAGCATCTTTTAGTAATGCAGCATTCCCTTGCACAAAGTCCACTTCCTCTCACAACGTTACAGTTTCTTTTTTTCACACTTAGTATACGATTTATTTATCATACAATACATTTACCCCAGATGCACATGACGAATACCTCATTATTAATGTAATCAAGCCTAGTTATACAAATAGCCCAACAAACAGATCGTTACATCTGGTTTGTGGGCTATTATACGCATTGATTATGGTTTAGTAATTAACACGATTCTAGAAACCTTTTCATCCGCTAGCTTGACACTTGTTTGTCCATCTTGATTCATGCGGTACAATCGGCTGTTATCCCCTGCATTAACATAAAAGATACCGTCTATGTTTTCTTTATACATACATAAGTCCCATTCTACGCCAACCATTTTTTTAATAGATAGATCGGCGTTCAGCGTATATGCGCCAGTCTCTCCGAATAATACCGTTGATTTGACTATATTGTTATTTAATAAATTCCGAACGTAACCTACATTACTTAATGCAATTGCTTTCGTACTCGTTACTTTAGAATTAGCTATAGTGCTGACATTAGCCTTACCACTGCCATCCACAAAAGCTAGCTTTTTCACACCGAAATCGACAATTTCATTTACACCTATTTTGTGCAATTGAATGCTTTTCCCATCCTTTTGAAGAAGGAAACCCTTGCCTTTGCTATAATCATATTCCCCATCCGAGTCAAGCCGGATGTCTTTATTGTACAAATAATAATCATTAGTCCATGAACCAGAGTATACAGCATTGGCTTCGAGTGGAGACTTTGCGTTAACCGCCTTCGCAGCTCCTCCATTGATCGGTAACGTATATAACACCATACAGTTAGTGGAGTATTCCGTTTCCTCTGGTTCTGTGTTTACCATTATCGATAATGTCGTTTTGGTAGCACGAACGAGATAGGAAGTATCGAACGCCCCAGCAGCAATCCACTGTCTCTCACCGCTTCCATCGGCATTCTTTGAAGCTACCCACGTTTTACGTCCATCTTTAAGCGCATTATAATAGACCCGTCCCCCTTCAACACGAAAGATAGGATACTTAGTATCGGCCATGTCTACGACAAGTGTACCTTCAGAAGAGCTCTTAGCATTAGCCGAAGCACGATAGATTGCTCCCTTATCATTCATGAAATAGATAATATCTCCTACGACTTCATAGTGTACTATGCTCATATTAGCACTAAAATTCCCTAATATAGCCTTGGGGTCGGACGGAGAGAACCGTAGCAGAACCGTTGCTTTATCATCATACATGTAATACATGTAATCACCAGCAGGCTTAATTTCAACCCCATCAAAATTATCTCGTACCTTTACAGATGGACCACCATCAGTCTTTACGCTATACAAATCGCCATTCGACACATAATAGACGATCGCATCGTTTGCGGGTGCAGCTTGAACACTCCCCGTAGATACACTAGCGAAAACAAACGTAAATACAAGTAAAGCAAAAACAGTTCTTTTCATAGATACATACATACTCTTCATTTAATATTTTTCCCCCTAATAATTATTACTGATCTGAAACCTCTAACTTCGTAAATATATGTAACTTATATTCGTTAGTTAACCCTCCTAATCACCTCTCCATTCTTCTATCAAAATTAAGATAAAAAAGATCAACCTATACTATATCGGTAAAAATGAATAAATTTCACAGGGTATAATTGTATTTTTTTAATATTTGTGATCCCCAAACAATCTTAGGACTCTAATATCATGTAATCCATAAACCAAGCATATATATCAGACATGTTGTTTAGGGTGCAATTTTAGGGAGCTGTGTATATGCAATCATTTCATAAATACGCGATTATTGTACTTGGTAGTTTACTGATCGCTATCGGTACGGACTTCTACCTCGTTCCCTATAAAGTATTAGATGGCGGAGTTATTGGCATCGCATTAATCATAAATTATATTTTCGGTTTCAGAATTGGACTGGTTATCCTATTATGCAGTATTCCGATCTTCATCGTGGCATGGGTTAGAAATCGCACATTTTTTTATAACAGCTTGACTGGCATGCTTGTTTCATCGGCTTTTATAGAACTACTAGCACCGTTTCAGTATCATTTTCTCTATTATATTGAATTAGGGCCTCTTACGAGTTCTATGTTCGGTGGATTTCTGCTTGGAACTGGATTGGGTCTAATGTTACGGTTCAACGCAAGCACTGGCGGCACAGATCTACTTGCAAATTTATTTTCCAAATATATTCACTTAAATGTAGGCATTATTATACTTGTAACCGATGGACTTATTATTGGTATAGGAGGATTACTGATATCATGGGAGACTTTCTTTTATTCGGTTATTTCGATTGTTTCCGGGGGTATTGCGACTAGCATATGTACTTTGAAGAACTGATCAATTAAACAACGCTGTGAAAAGAGGACATCCCTTCATCCTCTATCACAGCGTTGTTCAATCATTATCCTTTTGGTTTCACAAATAGAGCAGCAAAGAAAGAGAAGATAATTGCTGCCGATATCCCTGCACTTGTCACTTTAAATATCCCGGTTATAATACCGATCACTCCATCTTTCTTCAATTCCGTGATGGCCCCGTGCACCAGCGCATTTCCAAAGCTCGTAATAGGAACGGTTGCCCCGGCACCTGCAAATTCAATTAGCGGCTCGTACCACCCTATGCCATCCAAGGCTGCACCCAGCACTACTAACAAGGTCATCGTATGTGCAGGGTCAAGCTTAAATACATCGAAACAAATTTGTCCAAAGACACATATGGCACCACCCACTAGAAATGCCCATAAAAATATCATGAAATGTTCCTCCCAGCTTCTATGGATACCGCATGAGCAATACACGGGATACTTTCCCCTTGTTGAAAACTTAGCGGGGATAGAAGTGCTCCCGTTGCAACAACGAGAATCCGCTTGAGTTCTCCTTTACGCATCCGGTTGAGTAAATGCCCGTAGGTAACAACAGCTGAACAACCGCACCCGCTTGCACCCGATTGAACCATCTGTGTGTCATAGTCGTAAATCATCATCCCGCAGTCTTTATATTCAGTCTGTTGCATCGGAATATTATGCTTCTTCAACAATTCACAAGCGATTTCATACCCAACTTTGGACAAATCACCTGTTACGATTAAATCATAATGACCAGGTTGGATGTTCAAGTCACGAAAATGAGCTTCCATCGTATCGACAGCAGCGGGAGCCATGGCAGCACCCATATTAAATGGATCCGTGATACCCATATCAATGACCCTCCCGATTGTAGCAGATGTTACTACGGGACCCTCCCCTTTGTCTGATATAATGGCCGCCCCTGCTCCGGTTACGGTATATTGTGCAGTTGGAGGTTTCTGCGATCCGTATTCCGTTGGGTAACGGAACTGCTTCTCTACGCTTGCATTATGACTACATGTCCCGGCCAGAGCATAATGAGCTGATTTAGAATTAACGATCATTGAAGCGAGTGCCAAGCTCTCCATCGATGTTGAGCATGCACCAAACACACCAAGGAATGGGATGGATAATGTGCGAGCAGCAAAACTGCTACTGATGATCTGATTCATCAAATCACCACCGACATAAAACTGAACCTGTTCTTTCGTCAATCCAGCATTCTCTATTGCCAGTTTAGCAGCCTCTTCAATCAATACCTTCTCGGCTTTTTCCCAACTTGCCTCTTCCAGCATCGAGTCTCCATGAATAATGGAAAAATCCTTAGCCAGCGGTCCTCTACCTTCAAAAGGTCCTACAACCGTTGCCGTTCCGAGAATCACCGGTTTATTCTCAAACACCCAACTTTGATGTCCCTTTAGCATGTCATGAACCTCCTCCGCCTTGAAATATCCATGTTAAGATACCAACAATAAAAGCCGCCACGGTACCAAATACGATAACTGGACCCGCAATTTTGAACATCTGCCCACCAATACCTAAAACGATGCCTTCACTTCGATGCTCGATTGCCGCTGAAGCCATGGAATTCGCGAATCCTGTAACTGGCACTGCTGTTCCAGCTCCTGACCATTGAGCTAATTTGTCGTATACACCAAGGCTCGTCAATATTACAGATATAAGAATCATTACAGCCACTGTAGGGTCTGCCGCGGTCTTCTCCGTAAAACCAACCCAATGGACAAACATTTCTTGAACTGCTTGCCCAATCAGGCAAAGCACGCCCCCAGCTATAAAGGCACGTATACAATTTTTCAAGACCGGTCTTCGAGGTTGTATTCTCTGAGCCAGTTCCTGATACTCCTGTTGTGTAGGTGTTAATTTTTCCTTTTTTTTATTCGCCATAATGTTGCCTCCATTTCATTTCTCAGTAACATAAGTCATTAGCGAGTAAGCGCCGGTCTAACGTCGTTGATGACTTGCTCCATGCTGATTGAGCATTGCTCATACATTTGCTTCACTTGTTGATTGTCGGTAGACAAACTGAACATTTCCAGATCGGCTTCACACTTCTTCAAAGTTGCAAATAATGTAGCCTTATTCTGCGATTTCGGCACAATAATCTGATCATCGTATAGATCTACGAATAACTGCCCATAAGAATCAACCTGACCAAGAAATACATTTTCAATGGCAACACCTATTTTCTCCAACTCCGTATCTAACCATTGCCGATTTAAGCCAATAGTTGCTAACGGCTCGTCCATGATGTTCCCATCCATAATGATGGCTTGTGTCTCTTGTTCTGGAGCAACTTTAATACCCAAATGGCTTGGTGTAAGTGGTTGATTTTCTCTTGTTAAGAGGACGTTAACTTCACCGCTCGATTCCATCACGGCAAATTCTACGTCTGCTAATCTGAACACATCCTTACTCCTTAGCTGCTCCAATAACTCGTCTGTCGTAAGTCGCTCTTTTTTTAAATTTTCCTCAAGAACTTTACCATCTTTAATAAGGATTGTTGATTTACCATCTAGGAGATTTCTGGCCATTTTACTTTTTATCGTTAAAAATTCAATACCTAACGAACATGTCACCCACACAGCCAAGGATATAAGGCCCAAGTGCCAGGTGCCATCCATTTCGATTGGAATCGTAGCTGCAAGACTACCGATCGTAATTCCAGTTATGTATTCGAATAATGAAAGCTGGGATACTTGCCTTTTACCAAGAAGTTTTGTCATAAAGAAAAGAACGACAATAGTTAAGATGGTACGAAAGGTAACTAATAACCACTCCTGCATATTGACATACCTCTTTCCTGTTCGTTTTAAAGTTATTACACAGTAAGATGTCCTCTAACGTATCGTTTTAACCAAATTCCACTTTTTTTTTAATTGAAAAATGATGTATGGCTTTAGCGAAAACCGGATAAGATATGATTCGTTACTTCCTTACAAAATATAAAATAATAAGGAGGTGAAACAGATGACCGTTGCTTCTCAAGTAAAAACATGCTTAGCTTCTTTAAAAGGTGCTCAAGCCAGCCTTGAACAATTCGCTATTGAAACTCAAAATCAAGAAGCAAAAACAACATTTACGAATGCAGCTGAACAAGCTCAACAAATCGTGCAACAAGTAGAAACGCGTGTACAGCAATTAGAGAACGAAGAACCTCAATATAAAGGATTCTAAGATAAAATTTCATAGAAATTGCAAAAAAACCACGGATTTCGCAGCCTTCAGGCCTGTGACAATCCGTGGTTTTTTTGTTTTTTTTTACGATCTATATCGTCTGAAAATGAAAATGGCTATTGTCCCATCTTTATTAGAAACCCACACGAGAACAACGAATGATTAATATATTGACGATGTAAGGAGGTGATACATCTTTTCAAGACATTGGGAACCCTATCGTCATTGTTGTTCCTGAGGGTCGTAAAGCTCTGATTGTAGCAGCTAGAAAGCATCACCACTGACACCTTAGACACTTCTGTTATCTTGATTCTCATTCCCCCATCTTCATTAGAAACCCACACGAGAACAACGAATGATTAATATATTGTACTAGTAAGGGAGGTGATCCTCATGTGTGGACATAGACACCATAGACGTCATAAACATCACAAAACGTTTGAAGTCATTCTAAGACCTGGACAAAAACTTCGAGTTAAAGTTAAAAGACGTCGTCATCGCCATCATCACAGACACTGTTGTTAGTAATCATCTATATCGGAGAAGGATAGTTTCTTTCATCCCTCCATTTAAAAGTTATTCACAACACGCACACTGCGATTGCTGACCTACTAGTAAAGGAGGTGATATTCATGTGTGGACATAGACACCATAGACGCCGTAGACACCACAGAACGATTGAAATCGTTCTAAGACCTGGTCAAAGACTTTTAGTTAAAGCTAAAAGACGTCGTCATCGCCATCATCACTGTTAGTAATCCGCTCTATGGGAGAAGGAGAGTTTCTTTCCTCCTCCCTCCCTTATATAAGTTATTGTACATCACGCAATATGAATACATAACGTTAGTTGAACCATTTGTTTAGAATCTCGCTACAACAAGTACATCTACATGTCGTGCTGCACGCAGTAGTCGTTTCACAACAGAACCCTTCCTTATCACCTGAATGAATTGAAGCTTAGATTGACCTACGATAATCTGAGTCACTTTATGCTCGTTTGCTTGTGTAATGAGAACCGTTGCAATATGACTTCGACGTCTCGCTTGTAGTATATTGAAGTGACCTCCTAAACGTTCCGTTAGCTTCTCCAATGCCTCAATACGCATTGAATCTTGTTCTGTCCGTGCTGAATCATCTAACTGCACATAGGTTACGTACCAGATTGCTTTGAGTCGATGGGAAATTCGAAATCCTCTTCGTATTAAGCTTTCTGCATGAGCTGTTAGTTCTACACACACGTATATCACTTCTTGCCGCCGCCAAGGGCCTCTTAAAGAGCTTGTTCGCTGCCAAGACTCTAATCGTTCATCTACATCGTCTGCAATCTCTCTTAGAGCAAGCTCCCGCAAAGCAATCAAGTTACCTGTCTTAAAGAAATTATCGAGAGATTGTTCGACCTTATCGAGCGCATAAACCTTCCCATCCCTTATCCTTTGTTGTAGAGACTGAGGTGCTACATCAATTAACTGCACTTCATCCGCTAAGCGTAAAATATGATCAGGTACGGTTTCCCTTACACGAACCCCTGTAATTTGCTCAACAGCATCATTCAGACTTTCTAAATGCTGTACATTCATTGTCGTAATGACAGAAATGCCCGCATTCAGAATCTCAATAACATCTTCAAACCTTTTCTTATTTTTACTACCTGGAACATTGGTATGTGCTAATTCATCAACGAGGACAACATCAGGAACCTGTCTAATAATCTCCTCCGTGTCCATCTCCTCTAGACGCGTACCGCGATAATCTATGATCTTCCTTGGAATCGTTCCAAGCGATCCTACCTGAGCCCCTGTCTCTTTACGACCGTGCGTTTCTAAAAGACCGATCGTCACATTCGTTCCGATCCGCTCTAGATCATTTCCTTCTCGAAGCATAGTATATGTTTTACCTACACCAGGTGCAGACCCAATATATACTTTAAATTGTCCCCGTTTGATTCTTTCTATTTTCTGGTCAACCTCTTCAGAACTTAAACGCCGATACACCGAGCTTTCTTCCGGACCTTTCACTTTTGTGGGTAGAATACGTTCTCCTTCATGCTCTGCTCGATCTGCAATCACAAACACATCTACGTTCCGTGTCTTTTTTAGGATGTCATGGATGATTGAACCTTGCCAACATTCTTGCCAGAGCGTTTGCTTCGAATGACCCAATACGATCCGTGTTGCCCGATGCGCCATAGCATACTTAACTAATATATTTGGAAGTGACCTTCTAGAGCTGAAAGGAAGCTCCTCAAATTCACCATTCACTTTTTTAACTAATTTAACAAGCGATCTTTTAAAAGTTTCAGCTTCTCTACTCATTTTATCGTGTGGATTTCTAAAGGTGACAACGCATAAATCCCCATTTAACCTTTTAGCAATTTGTTGTCCACGTCGAATATAAATTGAGCTATTCCAATGATATTGAGCCGACACTAGAATTTTTTCTGTTACGCCTGTTGGACCAAAGTTCCCCATCTCATCATTATGCTTCTCCAGCGAATCATTAACACCTTCCGCAACATGACGGAGAGCCAATTCTCGTAGTATCGCTAAGTTACCTCTTTTGAAAACAATATCTGCCTCCGCTTGGCTGAGATGGAATTTCCCTGTCGCAATCCGACTCAATAATGTTTCTGGTGTTACATCAATAAGTCGAACTTCATCCGCTAGCGAAAGCGTATTGGCTGGCACTGTTTCTTTCACTTCAATACCCGTCATTCTACTAGCAACTTCCCGAACACCTTCCAAATCATAAATATTGGCTGTGGTGATAACACTAATCCCCTGACTAAGCAGGTACTGAATATCTTCAAGTCTTGTCAAAAAGCGTGCATTCGGTCTATTTCGATGAGCAATCGCGTCCACTAGGACAACCTCTGGATTCCGCTCCAGCAGAACGTCTAAATTCAAATCTTTCTGTTCTATATTATTTTTATTCCAATGAATGCTCGGTACACGTTCTAGATCTGCAAGTTGTTCTACCGTTTCAGATCGTTGAGATGTTGTAACAGCACAAATAACCACATCTATCCCTTGCTGCTTAAGAAGTTGTCCTTCTCTTAGCATGTGATACGTTTTTCCTGAACCACTCACGGCTCCAATGAGAATTTCTAATCGGCCACGATGCAACTTGTAGATAGACATAAGGATTTCTTCTGGCGTTTTTCTTTTGAAGGTTTCCATCGTCGATTCATCCTTTACTAAATATTAAAAAAAAAGCCAAAACAAGCGGATTAAATCCGAAATGCCTTGGCTTTATGTGAGTGAATAACTGAATAATCTATTTTATGATACGGATGGTCATATGCTTTGCTTGGCAATCCATCATCTCTACTATTTCTTAACTATTTTCCCCAAATCGATGTTCAACAACAGCACGTTGACTCTCGGCTCCCCGAACACGCCCAATTCACGTTCTTTGGTATGGATATTCACCAACTTCTGAAGCTCAGCCTGATCTAATCCAGTCAACTTGCTGATTCTTGGAATTTGCGCCTTGGCAGAGGCTGGTGAAATATCTGGATCTAGTCCTGAACCTGAGTTCGTTACGAGATCAATCGGTAGCTGCTCTAAAGGAACTTCCGGGTTAGCGGCTTCCCAAGCAACCATAGATTCTTGGATCCGTTTCACCAATTCTGGGTTAGAAGGTGCATAGTTGTTGGAGCCAGAACCTGCCCCATTGTTCTCAATGCTTGAAACACGACCTTGGAAGAATGCAGGATTGGTAAAAGTCTGTCCAATGAGCTCGGAACCGACCACTTTACCCTCTCCATCTTTCACCATACTACCATTCGCTTGGTTAGGGAAAATCACTTGCGCTACACCTGTACTAACCGTGGGATAAATGATGCCGCAAAGTACGATCATCACTAGACTGACACGTATAGCGATACCTATAATTGAATTCTTCTTATGGAACGAATCTTTATTGTTCATTGCTATTTCCTGCCTTTCCCTATTATAGTCTATGGCATATAACGTATGCCATCTTATTCCTCGCGCTTAAATCCATAAGTGTACAATCAGGTCAATGGCTTTAATCCCGACAAAGGGAGCAATAACCCCACCAAGTCCATAGATTAGTAAATTACGACTGAGTAACTTACTTGCGCCCATCGGTTTGTATTTAACACCTTTCATGGCAAGTGGAATGAGCATCGGAATAATCACAGCGTTGAAAATGAGTGCTGAGAGTATTGCCGAGAGTGGAGAACCTAACCCCATCACATTAAGCACATTCATTTCTGGAATAGCGACCATAAACATCGCTGGAATAATAGCAAAATATTTAGCAACATCGTTCGCAATACTAAAGGTTGTTAATGCTCCTCGTGTCATCAATAACTGTTTACCGATCGCAACGACTTCAATGATTTTAGAAGGATCAGAGTCCAGATCGACCATATTAGCTGCTTCCTTCGCAGCCGTCGTTCCGCTGTTCATCGCTAAGCCTACGTCGGCTTGGGCGAGAGCTGGAGCATCATTCGTTCCATCTCCTGTCATGGCAACCAGTTTACCTTCGCTTTGTTCACGGCGAATGACTTCGATTTTATCTTCCGGTGTACTTTCCGCAATGAAACTGTCAACGCCTGCTTCACGAGCAATGGTCGCTGCAGTTAGCGGGTTATCTCCCGTGCACATGATGGTTTTGATCCCCATCTGTCTTAATTGGTCAAACCGCTCTTTCATACCTGGTTTTACGGTATCCTTTAAGTAAATCAATCCATAAATGACACCATCTACTGCTACTGCTAGAGGCGTTCCTCCGTCAGAAGCAATCACGTTTGCCTTGTCTTCTAGATCTGCCGGGATGAGTCCTCCTTGAGATTCCACCCATTTTCTTACAGAGTCAACGGCTCCTTTACGTACATGACGTCCGTCTTTGAGATCTATACCGCTCATTCGCGTCTGTGCTTTGAATTCAACGAATTCTCCACCAGCTGCAAGTGTATCCTCAATGATATAATCAAGTTTTCTCATGAGTTCAAGGACTGATCGTCCCTCAGGCGTCTCATCCTTCAAGGAACTTATGGATGCCCAATAACCCAACTCTTTCTTAGACATTTTACCTACAGGTACAAATTCACTTGCCATCCGATTACCGAATGTGATCGTTCCTGTCTTATCGAGAATCATCGTGTTGATATCACCAGAAGCTTCAACAGCTTTTCCTGACATCGCCAACACGTTGAATTGAGTCACGCGGTCCATACCCGCAATACCGATCGCGGACAATAAGCCACCAATCGTTGTTGGTATTAGACACACTAACAATGAGATAAGTACTGGAATCGGAAGATCAATTTCGAAATGTTTGGCGATAGGAGCCAACGTCACCACTACGATTAGGAATATCAAAGTCAAACAAGTAAGTAACGTATTAAGTGCTATTTCATTTGGTGTCTTCTGACGCGTCGCACCCTCTACGAGCGAGATCATCTTGTCGATAAAGGATTCGCCTGGATCAGCAGTAATCCGCACTACGATTTCATCGCTGACTACCCGTGTTCCACCGGTTACCGAGTTAAAATCTCCCCCAGCTTCCTTGATAACGGGAGCTGACTCGCCTGTGATAGCCGATTCATCCACAGATGCTAATCCTTCAATGACTTCACCATCTCCAGGAATCATCTCTCCACTTGAGACAATAACGACATCACCTTTACGTAATTCAGTAGAATTAACCATCTTGATTTCCAAACCTACACGCTTATTGGCTTGAATCTCCCGCTTACCTTTTTTCAAAGAATCTGCTTGTGCCTTCCCACGTCCTTCCGCCAATGATTCAGCGAAGTTAGCGAACAAGACCGTAAATAACAGAATCAAGAACACGCTGATATTAAACCCTAGCTGATCTTCGGTTCCGAAATACCTTGGAAATAGAACCATCATCAGTACAACAAATGTCCCTACCTCAACAACAAACATTACGGGATTCTTTATCATAAACATTGGATTTAATTTGATAAAACTCTCTTTAACAGCATGTTTGGCTATTTCACCATTGAACATGCTCTTGCGTATATTACTCATCGTTCAAGCACCTCGTTCTAATGGAGTGTTAAAAATTCGGCCACAGGGCCCAAAACAATAACCGGAAGGAACGTTAGTGCCCCGATCAATAGTACAACACCGATCAAAATTCCAATAAATAGCTTGTTATCTGTACGGAATGTACCGATTGTCTCAGCTACAGGCTTCTTAGCATTGAGTGAACCAGCCACTGCAAGCATGGCAATAATCGACATGTAACGTCCAAAGAACATTACGAGTCCTGTCGATACATTCCAGAATACGTTATTATCCGCAAGTCCTTCGAAACCCGATCCGTTGTTCGCGGCAGATGAAGTGTATTCATATAATGACTGCGTTAAACCATGGAATCCAGGATTACTTATGGAATCATAGCCCGAAGCGGTCATAAATGAGAGCGCCGTAGGAACTAAGATAATAAACGGATGCACCAGAATAACGAGCGCAATCATTTTCATTTCCCTGGCCTCAATCTTACGACCTAAGAATTCTGGCGTTCGTCCAACCATGAGCCCGCATATAAAGACTCCAAGTATGGCGTACATCAGCATGTTAACTAGCCCGACACCCTTACCTCCAAACACGACGTTGAGCATCATTTCAGAAAGCGCTGCAAGTCCACCGAGAGGTGTTAATGTGTCATGCATATTGTTGACCGACCCCGTTGTCGCAGCCGTTGTAACAGTAGAGAACAGTGCCGATTGTGCTATGCCGAACCGAACCTCTTTTCCTTCCATACTACCTTGAGAAGATTCAATGCCTAGGGAATTAATCGCCGGGTTCCCAGCTTTCTCAGACGAATAACTGATGCTTAGGAATATCAAGAACAGAATCATCATGGAGGAGAAAATGACCCATCCTTGCTTCTTGTTTTTGGCAAACAAACCAAACATATAGGGTAGAGATGCTGCTAATACCCACATACTTAAAATTTCGATAACGTTCGTTAGTGGACTTGGATTCTCAAATGGATGAGATGAATTGGCTCCAAAGAATCCACCACCATTGGTTCCAAGGTGTTTAATGGCTTCGAGTGAAGCGATAGGACCCATCGTTATTTGTTGTTCGACACCTTCAAGCGTTGTTACTGTGGCTGTCGGATCAAACGTTTGAGGTACTTTTAAACCAACCAATACGATGGTAACAATAAGTGCTAGTGGTAAGAATATCCGAATAATAGCTTTGGTGAAATCCTGAAAAAAGTTACCTAGACCATCTCCACGACGGGTAATCCCACGAATAAATGCAACCGCAATTGCAGCGCCTGACGCTGCCGATGTGAACATCATCATCGTAACAAAAGCCATTTGCGTTAAATAAGTTACGCCACTCTCGCCACTGTAATGCTGTAGATTGGTATTGGTCATAAAACTGATGATCGTGTTAAGGGCGAGCGATGCTTCCATATTCTCGTTACCATTCGGATTTCCTGGCAGGATTCCTTGGAAACGTAGAAGCAAGTAACTAATGGCGATTAACACCGCATTCGTAGCAATAAAACTCAGTACATACTTTTTCCAGTTCATACTGTCACGATTTCTTAACCCGATGATCTTAAAGATCACATTTTCGGTTGAACCGAATACCTTATCCGTTCGGTTAGGTTCATTGGAGAATACATGAAACATATAAGTACCGACTGGCTTCACCAGCAACAGCAGCACAACAATCACAATTCCCATTTGTAGTAATTCCATGCTTTATATCCTCCTTATAGGGATAAATTTTCTGATTTAATGAATTTAATGAACAATGACTAGAATTTCTCAGGATTGATTAGCGCATATATTAAGTAGACGAAGATGACTATTGTCAATGCAAGTACAACTATCATTGTTCCCCTCCCCCTCTATCGACCAACGTTCCGGACCAATGCGTGAACAGTAGTAATAAGCTGAATGCAACCATTAACGTGATGACCATGTAGACATCCATCATTATGGGAATGCCCCTCTCTCATGCGAATTTTTGATTAAGCCTCATCTTATCTTTCAAGTAGAAATCCAACGTCACCATTTTTTGTGTAGACGACGTGATCTGCACCCATACCTCTGTAGATCCCTCGTGGGCTCCAGAAGCGGGTCACAATGTAGATCTCTTGAGACGTCCACGGACGGCAAATCTGAAGATAACGACAACTTAAGTTAAGACTACTTTCGAAAATATAAATCTTGTCCACCGCTATCTGTGGGACGATCCATTTCTTGGTCATAAACGTATCGATTCGAACAACATGCTTAACACCCATCTTTTGATACTGTTTTTCTTCTGTACGGTTGTTGGTCAATACTGCAAAAGACTTTTTTCTATACATTAATTGGTCTACGAATTTCCGTCCGTCCTCATTAGGGGCGATAACCAAAATGATCGCATCTTCCATAAAATAAATCCTCCTATACGTTTTAAGGCAACAAAAAAGAAGCTCAGCGAAAAAGTAGCTTTTCCAGAGCTTCTTAGTAAGTCCATGACATAATAAACTCATGAACCAGCCAGAAGGCGGTTTGCTGCCTCTCCCTGTACGCTTACGAGGTTAGCTGTCGGATTCGGGCGAGGAAGTCGCCCTATTCTCAAGTCACTGGTACAGTACTTAAGAAATTCACCCCATGGACACGTCCGGCGTTTACGCAGCAGACATCTCCGATTGGTTCCCCCGTTTCTGAATTACACAGAATTCAGCGTTCAAGACATTCTTTCAATAAACTTTCAAATAACGGATTATCAATTCCTATCGCACCTTGGTATGACAATCCCGTTACATTTAATAACACAAGAGCTAACAACTACAGAGCGTGACGCCCTATGGTCGATTCTGTTCGATCACAAACTTCATCATTCCTCTCTCAAACTTTTGCTTACGAGGTTAGCTGTCGGATTCGAGCCGTGAGAGTCGCTCTACCCAGCAAAGACCTAATTACCCCTGCTAGGATTCACCCCTGTAACTTCCTATTATTCGACTCTCACACGAAAAAAAGGTTGCTACTTTTGGTTCCCCCGTTCTCCGCCACAAGGCGAAAACTCAGCGAAATGAACAATTGAATAAATTAACAATTTGTATTTCGTTATGAATCATACACCCGCCCCAAATTGGTGTAAAGGTGACTCAACCCCTTCCTAGAACCAAATAAGAAGCATCTAGACCGATGGTAGCGATTACAAAAATGACTATCTCCTCCTTGCTCGTTTTTTCTCTCTATATCTCATTTTTACGTAAATATATTCATCTCTAATCCTCTAATACAAAAAAAAGCCCCCAAAATTGGAGGGCCCTGTCTATATTTATATATGTCTATATATACTACTTTGTAATAATGTATGGTTGTATGGTTACTCTATCGTTATTGATCCCACTGAGGTGGTCAGCGACAGTAACGGACCGCCACCATTGATATCACTTGTGCCTCTAGGAGCTCCTGTAATGGATCCAAACTCGCTATCCGTTTCCAAGCTAACTTGAAGTGATTCAGCAAGGCTAGCGTTAATTGAGCCTACCTCCGTCTTAGCTTCAAATCTACTATCATCTTCCATTTGGTCGATAGCTAGTTTAATACTCCCCGTTTCAGACCCTACATTAGATTTCCCTTGGATATGAGCTCCTTCGATACTTATTGAGCCCACTTCACTATGAACATCATAACTACCTTTTAGATTACTAAGATTAATTGCTCCAACTTCACTTGAGATTTCAAATCCATTAACTGAATTTGGGATTTCTACAACATAATCAATGCCAAGGTTTGAGAATCCGTATTCTTTCTCAGCCCACTTCCACAGATCAAGCTTCTCATTTCCCTTTGAATGCGTAGTAATCTTCAACTGATCTCCACTTACTACGGCGGTAATTTCCGCATTATCCATCATTTCTTGATATTTGTCATCACGTGATGACTTATCCAATGACCAGATTGTAGCGCTTACGTTAATCTTGTCTTCAGAGCTCCCCTTTACCTCAATACTGCCTACCTCATTTGCCACATGGAGAAAAGATACCGAACTTCCGACTTCTTGCGATAGTAATATCTCTTTATGGATACCAGTCCTTTTCAACTGATCACCCCATTCTGACGCTGTATTTTTTACCGTATCCCCAATTGCCCCAATCGCTTGTGTTGCCTCTCCAATACTTGTCTGTATCACTTCATTAGCATTCTTAGCACAACCAGACAATAATAATAGCGAAACAAATCCCGCAAGCAGCATTGGCTTATAGTGTCTTTTCATAGTAAATAACGCCCCCAGTTCAATAATCCTTCTTCTGTATATTATACAATATAAGGAAAACTTAAACACCAGTCCACGGGCTTGGGAAATACTGGACTTGAGTCGGGGGACATTGAAAAAAAGACCACCTTAGTTAAGGGAGTAAGGATAATAATGATGTACTTTAAAGCATTAAGAATTTATAAAGAATATATGAAAACACGATAGCTAATATGAAAGAGGTAATTGCTAATCCTCGTTCGCTTTTCCAAGTTCGGATTACGTTTGCTATGTATAAGACGATTAGAAGGCCCATCATTTCTAATAATTTCCCTGTAAATAAAAAGATGATATATGTTAATATTGCTAAAAACCAGATAATAATAAACCATAAGGGGAATTTTGAAAATAGTTTTTTAATCATCAATTGCCTCTATTCTAGATCGAATTGTATAACGGTTCTAGCTTGCTATAAAGAATCATCCATGCGATAACGTTACCATATAATTATATAAAATGTTGCCTTCCAAGAACAATTCCTCACATCACTTATTAAATAGCTTACCTAGTTTTACTAGTTCTATCATTATTGATCTATGCTTTATTTCATCGGAATGATGTGTCAGAAGAAAAATAATAATCTTAAACCAAAAACCGCGGTCTCTCAAATTTCGAGAAACCGCGCCATAAGCATGCTGGTGAAGGGAATTGAACCCACGGTCTGCGCATTCCGTGTGCTTCGCTCTACCTTTGAGCTAGACCAGCATAAGGAATATATCTTGCTTTCAAACAACTCTTATATCCGGTAATTAAATCCTAATTATTTAACTTTTCCTGAACAGACTGCAATTTCTGCGCACTAGAAGAAATTTTATCACGTCGATCATCCAATTTCACAGATGTTGAGACCCGTTCTGCCCCCGATATAAATGGAGATTCGTGCAGTGTAGCAATCGCCTTCCATACCAATTCAAGTGGTCCTTCAATAATGGTACTCATAGAAGTTAGTTGATACGTGATTCCTTCTTGCTCTTGCAGTACCCGTTGCATATCCGCCACGTAAGCACTTAGACTTGTCGTCTGCGTTCCAATCGGAATAATTGTAACCTCAGCAATGGCCATTTTTATTTCCTCCTTAAAGTTTTGGAACAAAACTGACATCGTAAGCTTCACTTTTGTTTCATGATCAATCTTACCGAATTCATAAATTTTTCGCAAAATACAGACACAAATATTTCATATTACTTAGCTAATCACTCAAAAGGTTAGTCGTAGCGCGCTTGCGAAAAGTTTCACACTTTTTTCAGATTATTCTTTCGTGATTAACTGTTTACAAACACAATATATTGAGTTAGATTTATATAGCGCTACTAAATATAGTGAAAACAGGTGATCCGGCTGGTACATCACATCTGGGTCTTAAAAGGGAAGAATGGTGCAAATCCATCGCGGTCCCGCCACTGTAACCCAAGAACCGAGCTGCATATTGCAGACGAATAGGCACAGCAATTGCCACTGTAAGCACTGCTTATGGGAAGGTGCTTGTTGCCTAATAAATGGATACTGTCCACATATGGACAACGAAGCCGTTTACTTGGGAGAGTCAGGAGACCTGCCTGTTGGACATTCTCAACAAATCCTACGAGGAAATAGGAGTTGTTACTATTTACTTCGGTTACGTAACCAGGAGAACATTGTAACATGTCCTGACCGCCTCTACGGAGTGTTTTTTTTGTCTGATGAAATGGGTTGTCAAGTCACTTGTGAAGTGGCAATCCGGCATCTCTTATCCGAAGGGTGGAATCAGTTCATGGTACTTATGGAATCACGAAGCTATGTGTCTGTTGCAGAGAAAATGTTGCGTGAAGTATCGGGTCTTGGGCACGATATCTCAGAGAGTCTAAATGTAGAAATGTTACGTGAGAACGCCAACCTGAACGGAGAAAGCTTTTCAGGGAAAATCGGTAAATTCGGAAGCGAATATGCCAAATGGTACGCAAGATATTACATATTACCCGAACAACTTATGGCTGCCGTGGATCACAATGATTTATACGTACATGATCTTGATCAATACGCGGTAGGAAGTACAAATTGTATCTTCATTCCATTCGACAAACTCCTATCTCGAGGCTTTAGTACAGGAAGCGGTAGTGTTCGACCTCCACAGTCGATCTCCACCGCCATGGCCTTAGTTGCAATAATATTTCAATGTCAGCAAAATTCTCAATATGGTGGAGTTTCCGGGAGCAAACTGGATCATGATTTAGCTCCTTATGTCGCCAAGTCGTTTGCGAAGCATTTTCATAAAGGGTTACACTACTTTAATGAGCATTTTCTGACAGAAGACCAAGACATCACACTAGGCAATTTATCGTTATCCAGCTCTCATCCCCGTTCATACTCTTTTGCAACGCAAGAGACCAAGACAGAATGCCTTCAAGCTGCTGAGAGCTTAATCCATAACCTAAATACGATGTCCAGCCGTGCTGGAGGTCAGATCCCATTCACCAGCATCAATTATGGAACCTGTACCTCACTCGAAGGACAAATGATTATTGATTGCTTACTCAGCGCAACCATGAACGGACTTGGAAGTGGAGAAACACCCGTGTTCCCTATTCAAATATTCAAATGCAAACGTGGTGTAAATCAATCCCCAGAAGATCCAAACTATGTTCTGTTCTTGAAGGCAATTGAATGTTCAACGAAACGTTTATATCCTAATTTCGCCAACTTAGATGCTCCTTTCAACCTACAATATTATGATCCAACAGATCCCAATACCGAATTTGCTACCATGGGGTGTCGTACTCGTGTACTTGCTGACCGACATGGTCGTAACCACTTGTCTGGTAAAGGTAATTTATCCTTCAATACGATCAATCTTGTGAAGTTGGGTATCAAACACGGTGTGGTAAATGGCCGCACTATTCCTAACGAGAACGGATTTTATGTAGATCTTCATCATTTCTTAGATATCGCGCTCGACGGTCTATTACACCGCTACAAGATCCAGGCTCGTCAACCGGCCAAAGCTTCCGATTTCATGATGCGCGAAGGGGTCTGGGAAGGTGGAGAACGACTAGCTCCTGAGGACTCCGTGGAAGAATGCTTGAAACATGGTAGCTTGTCCATAGGTTTCATCGGTCTGGCTGAATGTATGAAGGCAATGTATGGTAGTCATCATGCTGAAAGTGATGAGGTATATAGAAAGGCTTTAGCACTTATCACATCGATGCGGCGCTATTGTGACGAGAAAAGTGAAGAGCACGACCTGAACATTACCCTGATGGCTACACCAGCTGAAGGCTTGTCTGGCAAGTTCACGAAAAAGGACCTTGAACGATTCGGTTCTATTTCAGGCGTAACGGACCGCGAATACTATACTAATTCTTTTCACGTACCGGTGTATCATAACCTGCCCGCTGCACGTAAGATTTCGCTTGAAGCCCCTTTTCATGAATTATGCAATGCAGGAGCCATCTCTTATGTTGAATTAGATGGAAATGTCCGGAGTAATCAGAAAGCTTTTCTCCGAATCGTTCAATATGCATTATCACAAAATATTAGCTATTTCAGCATTAACCACCCTATTGACCGCTGTGGTGCTTGTCATTATGAAGGTATTATCGGAGATACTTGTCCTCAATGTGGAGTCAAAGAAGTGGACGTTCCTATGTATCGCTTACGCCGAGTAACAGGTTATTTAACGGGTGATTATCAGACTCGCTTTAATGCTGCCAAGCAAGCTGAGGTACGAGATCGGGTCAAACACAAATGAATATTTGTGGATACTATCCTGAATCCATTAATGAAGGTGATGGCCTGCGTGCCGTCGTCTTTCTTAGTGGATGTCGTCACCGATGCGGTGGTTGCTTTAATCCGGAGACATGGAATTTCAACTACGGAGAACCCTTTACGGAACCTCGTCAACAAGAGATCATTACTGAAATGGCCAACAATCCTTTACTTGAAGGCATGACTCTAGCTGGCGGAGACCCCTTTTTCTCAGCTGATGAGGCTGCCGATTTCATCGATAAAGTTCGGATATCTCTCCCTAACTTCTCTGTGTGGATCTATACCGGCTACATATATGAAGATATTATGGCCCGCATGGATTCAGCGGAATACCGTCTGCTTCAGAAATGCCAAGTCGTTATCGACGGTCCTTTTATAGAATCTTTAAAAAATACCAGTCTCCCCTATCGTGGGAGTTCAAATCAGCGTATTATAGATATTCAGGCAATTTTAAGACACGATGATGCCACACTGTTGAAAATTTAAATATCCAAAATTGAAAAACATATATTGAAAGGAAGACACCTAATCTATGCCACATTCCGTAGTAAAACCGAACAACCGCCAACTCTCTTTTGATGAGAATCGTCTCTCCATCTACACTGACCGCCTTCTCGAAGGATTGGACATGCTTGATAAGGCCCAATTGATCCGAGGTGTACTAGCTAAGCTCCGCCGAGATGAAGTCACGGGAGAAGATATTAGTAATGCTTTTACCATGTCTGCATTAGAGCTAGTTACTAAAGAAGAACCTAACTGGAAATTTGCTGCTGCTCGTTCCTTGCTTACTTCTTTATATAAAAGAGCGGCTCATCACCGTCGTTCTAAATCCTATGCAGATGAGCCTTACGGTGCGCTTTACCCACTAATCACGGATTTAGTAAAAAAAGGAATATATCGAGAAGAATTACTTGAATACTATACGAAAGAGCAAATAGAAGAATTAGCTGAACTCATTGACTATAAGCGCGATCTTCTGTTCGACTACATCGGTCTGTTAACCCTTACAGAACGGTACCTTACAACAGATTTCGATGGACACATCATGGAACTTCCACAGGAAAGATACATGATCATTGCGATGTTCCTTATGCATAAAGAACCCGCTGAGAAACGCATGGAGCTTGTGAAGGAATCTTACTGGGCTATGAGTAATCTATATATGACTGCTGCTACCCCTACGATGTCTAATGCTGGTAAAAAAGTGGCTGGGCAACTCTCCAGTTGTTTCATCGACACCGTGGATGACTCTTTGGAAGGTATCTTCGATTCCAACACAGATACAGCTCGTCTCAGTAAAATGGGTGGTGGCATTGGTGTCTACTTGGGCAAGGTAAGAGCTCGCGGTTCAGATATCCGTGGACATAAGAATACAAGTTCAGGTATCATTCCTTGGATCCGTCAGCTAAATAATACCGCTGTCAGCGTAGATCAGTTAGGTACTCGTAAAGGAGCAATCGCAGTCTATATCGATGTATTCCATAAGGATATCCTTGCGTTCCTTGATCTCAAATTAAACAACGGTGACGAGCGTATGAGAGCTCATGACGTATTCCACGGCATATGTATTCCCGATATGTTCATGAGTGCTGTAGAGAACCGTGGTGAGTGGAATCTATTCTGTCCTCATGAAGTCAAGAAGGTCATGGGTTGGACAGATAGCAACGGTCGTCCGCTTGGACTTGAAGATTTCTATGATGAAAAGATCGGACAAGGTGCTTTCAGTGATAAATATGCGGAAGCCGTTAATCATCCCTTGTTGTCCCGTATTACACTCCCTGCCATTGATATTATGAAGCGTGTCATGAAATCACAACTTGAGACCGGTACCCCGTATATGTTCTACCGCGATACGGTAAACCGGGCTAACCCGAATAGTGCACATGGTATGGTGTATTCCTCCAACCTATGTACTGAAATTATGCAGAATCAATCCGCAACTGTTGTGGAAAAGGAAGAACTCGTTACGAAAGACGGGCAGACAAGAATTATTATCTCGAAAATCCCTGGCGATTTCGTCGTTTGTAATTTGAACTCCATTCACTTGGCTCGTGCTGTTCCAGCAGGTGTATTAGATCGACTCGTGCCTATTCAAGTGCGTATGCTTGATAATGTCATCGATATTAACAACATCGAAGTGCTACAAGCTCAATATACGAACAGCCAATATCGTGCCGTTGGTCTTGGGACTTTCGGACTTCATCACTTACTAGCTCTCGAAGGTATTCGTTGGGAATCCGAAGAAGCTGTCACTTATAACGATAATCTATATGAGAAAATCAACTACCTACTCATTCGTTCCAGCATGGAGCTGTCGAAGGAAAAGGGTCATTATCCGAAGTTCAAAGGCTCTGATTGGGACAATGGGACTTACTTCTCTAAGCGTGGCTACACTGACGGTAAGCTTGAAGGACAGTATGTAACGACTGCACAGTGGCAGGAACTACAACAAGAGGTACAACAGAATGGCGTACGGAACGCTTGGATGTTCGCCATTGCACCGAATGGTTCCACTTCGATTATTGCTGGATCCACTGCAAGTATCGATCCATTGTACGAATTGTTATCTTATGAAGAAAAAACAACCTACAAAATCGCTAACCCTGCACCAGACCTGTCTGACAAGACCATCTGGTACTATAAAACAGCATTTAATATAGATCAACATTGGTCTATCAACATGGCCGCTGCTCGCCAGCGTCATGTGGACCAAGGACAGAGCTTCAATTTATATGTTCGTCCTGACATTAAGGCAACGGATTTCCTATCTTTACACATTCATGCTTGGAAGTCTGGCATGAAGACAACTTACTATGTAAGAAGTCGGGCGTTGACGATTGAGGAATGTGATAGCTGCAGTTCATAAGATCTCTTATTAAGACCTTTTCGATCCCTCCCAAACCCTCCCTTTCCAAGAGAGGGCCCCAAGGGCTCTGCCCTCTGGACACCCGGAAATCTTTGTGGAGTGAGGGGATTAGGAGTTGGATACGATGATCTGTTCGTACTTGGAGCGCTTAGTCCCCCTTTTCGCTTCGCGAATGCGTTTTGGGGACCCGCTCAACTTCGACGGAGTGAGTAGCTCTCGCTTCACCGAGCTACGGGTCCTGTTTGCTTCGCAAATGCGGGAGATCAAGACCACCCGTAGCTCTCGCTTCGCCGAGCTACGGGTCCTGTTTGCTTCGCAAATGCGGGAGAACTAAACTAAATACGGGAAACCTAAAGATTCCTGTTCGCTACGCGAATGCAGGAGATCAAGACCCTTCTGTTCGCTACGCGAATGCGGAAAAGCTAATATATTTTACTACCCTTGCCTATTCGCTATAACGAATAGGCAAGGCAGCTTATTTATAAAGGAGTAATAGATATGAAATTGCAACAAATTTTCAATACTGAAGCACCCAATCAATCTACACGCATTATCGAAGGTGAATGTTCGGGTATTCTGAACTGGAATGATATTCGTATGCCTCATATGTATAAACTTTATAAGGTTCTGTTATTAAATCACTGGATTGCAGATGAAATTCCTATGTCCAAGGATGCACAACAATTCGCAAGATTAGATCCTGAAGAGCAACGCGTCTTCAAAATTAATATTTCATTACTTGCGGTACTCGATTCTATGCAAACGATGTTCGTAGGGGATGTAAAACGTTACTTCACGGATTCCTCGTTAGAAGCAATTTCAGCTATTATTGGTCAACAAGAAGTTGTCCATAATCAATCATATTCATATGTACTTTCATCCATTGTCTCCGATCAGGAGCAGAAGGAAATTTTCGAATACTGGAAGAAGGATCCGGTTCTTCTAGAACGCAATCGCTTCATTGCTGATATTTATCAAAGTTTCCGCGATGAGCAGAATCCACAGACATTCTTCCATGCGATGGTAGCGGATTTGATTCTTGAAGGTATTTTCTTTTACAGTACGTTTGCCTTCTTCTACAACTTGGCTCGCGATCAGAAAATGATGGGCACAAGTCAGATGATTTCATATATTCAACGCGATGAGAATCAACACTGCTATTTCTTTGCTGAGGTGTTTAAGCAGCTTCTCGTGGATTTCCCAGAGCTTAACTCTAAAGAGAACATCGCATATGTGTACAGAACGATTGATGAGGCTGTTCAATTAGAGACGAATTGGGCACATTACACACTTAGTCAGATCGTTGGAATCGATCTGAATGAGCTTGAGAATTATATTAAATACACCGCTAACAAACGTCTTACTCTAATGGGAATGGACAAAGCTTATGAAGGTGTAGATGTGAACTGTATGCCTTGGATTAAACCTTTCTCAGACGATGCCTTGAATTCAACTAAGACTGATTTCTTCGAAGCGAAGTCCCGTAACTACGGTAAAGTGGGCGACGATAACGGATTTGACGATTTGTAAGTTTAAAGTTCACTTATGTTTTTATACACAAAAAGGAGGGACTCCAATGAGTCACCTCCTTTTTGCTTACACCAACTATTTTTCCGATTCTGGTTATTCATCCGCAATGAACCCATCATCAAGATCCTTAAGTACTCTCCATTCATTATCCTGTTTAACGACTGACATATGTCCTGTTTTGGTCACCACACTGGGAGCCTGGGATGAAGTCAATTCTGAAGGACTTAGTTCAATATCTATGCTATATCGAAAAGAGAATGTGTCCTTTTCCATATTGTCTTGTTTCATATTTTCAAATTCAATATGTTTAACCTTCATATTTAGCTTATTCTTAATTGCATAGCCTGTGGCTATTACGCTCCGCCTATTGGCTGAAAATGCTTCATATCCTTGATCCGTTAAGAACGGCTTATATTCTTCTTGTTTCTTTATCCTATCCTCCATCGTCGTTCCGATATTAGCAACTTGAATTTCGTATTGCATTTTTTTCAGGTTCACACCTACTTTTATAGCAGCTGCCTCATCACTTCTTGTTGAGCAACCTGATGCCATAAATAATAGAGAGCAGGTTAGAATCAATGACCCAACTACGACAGCTTTTGTCATTGTTTTAGATTGTTTCTTCAAAGTAAATCCCTCCTTTCATACAATAACGTATCAAAATCGATTTGGTCTCTCTTTTTTTCAAAAAAGACGACGTCATGACAATTCCCCACATAAAAAAACGGAGCGAAACTGTTTCCAGTTCCAACTCCATCTCATCTCTTGAGCACATACTTCCCACTATTTAATCTACACCTTCAATTCGTAAACTTTATTGTTATGCTCACTTCTTAGTCGTGTTTCATTAGCCAATTCTTCAAGTTCGGCATGCAGACGTACCCGCAACTCTTCTGAGATTTCCATCCCACCCTTTTCCGTACGGGTTACTTGTGAGTCAACCGTGTAGACCCCGCCTAGAATGTGCCTTGCACCTAAAGCAGACAGAACTGGCTTTAGAGCATAATCAATAGCAAGTAAATGTGCGAGACTTCCACCCATAAACAAAGGCAACGTAATTTTGCCGGCGAGACCCTTTTGAGGAATAAGATCCAAGAATGTCTTAAGAACACCCGTATAAGAAGCTTTATATACTGGACTTGCAATAATTACGTCATCAGCTTCTGCCACTAGCCCATTGGCTTTGATAATATGTTCGCTTTCAAACTTTGTATGAATGAGATCATCCGTTGGGAGCTTAGCTACATCAATGCGACTCACTTCGAAACCTAAACTTCCAAGAATTTTCTCCACGTAATCAATGATTGCACCCAGTCTTGAAGTAAGCGAAGGATTACCATTTATTATCACGATTTTGGCCATGTCTTCATTCTCCTTTTCAAAAGACTCTAACACGAGAATCCAAGTATTTAAAATTAATATTTAGAAATCCGATAAGACTACTCTATTTTAATTATCGTAACAAGTATTACAACATTTGTAAATTCATTGAATGCAAACAATGTGAAGTGTGGTACGGCTGAACACCGTCATCATTAGGAACTCTCCGATTCTTTCAGCAAATACTCAATACCATTTGAGCCACAGATTTCAATGTTACGAATACAGCCCATAGGCTAAATATTTTTTTTCATGTCTTCCTCTTTCCGATCACCTAATTCATTACATTTCGTTTATATTATATGTAAAAAAGTGTAACGTAAGTGACTTCTCACTCTTTTTAAACTGTGTATTGTACTTATTCTTCGTATACGCTATACTAATTGACAACGAATTGAACAGTGATATTACGCCTATGATCAGCATCCAACTGTGAGGCGTTTACGAACGGAGAAGATTTTCTCTCCCTAAGTTAACCGGCAACCGCCCGTTACCGCGGAACCGAGAGGATCGAATACTGTCTTAGACAGATTCGATTAAGTTGGGTGGCACCGCGAGCAAGCGCTCCTCGTCCCAAAAGACGAGGGCGTTTTTTGTATTTTTTTAGACAAAGGAGCTCGTGAGATATGTTAGACATCCGATTTATCCGGGACAATCCGGACTTGGTACAACGGACAGCACAACAGAAAAGAATAGAACTTTCGGTCACCGATTTACTGAATTGGGATCAGAAGAGACGCGATCTACTGAAACAGATTGAGGATTTAAGAGCTGATCGTAATCGACTGACACACGCAATCGCTACAACCATTCAACAGGGACAACCAACCGCTTCTGAACCTCTCAAAGAACAGGTGAGGCAGATCAACCAACAGTTAACAACGCACGAAACAGCCTTAACTCAGGCTAATGAACAATGTGAACAGCTCATGATGTCAGTACCTAACATAGTATCTCCCGACACGCCTGTGGGCAGAGATGATCATGACAATGTGGAGATTAGACAAGTCGGGACTCCTCCAGTCTTCGCCTTTGAGACATTAGATCATGTACAACTAGGTGAACTCCATGATCTTATTGATATTCCACGTGGCGTGAAAGCGGCAGGTAGCCGGAACTATTTTCTTAAAGGAACCGGTCTATATTTACATCTAGCTGTTCAACGATTAGCACTGGATCTACTCACCAGCTATGGTTTCACGGCAATGGATGTTCCGGTTATGGTACGACCAGAAGCGCTCACAAGAACAGGATTTTTTCCAACGGGACAGGATCAGACGTTTGAGATTACGGGCGAAGATAAGTGGTTAGTCGGTACTTCTGAAGTTTCGTTAGTATCGTATTATAGCGATGAGATCATTGATGTAACAGAACCTATCAGACTTGCTGGAATGTCGGCATGTTTCCGTAAAGAAATTGGATCGGCTGGACGGGATGTTCGAGGACTATACCGAGTTCATCAGTTCGCAAAAGTAGAACAAGTCGTTCTTTGCGAGAATAATGCCGAGATATCGGAGCAGATATTACAGGAAATTACAGGTCATGCGGAGGAAATTCTTCAGCTATTAGAGCTTCCTTATCGTGTAATGTCGGTATGCACAGGAGATATGTCACAAAAAACGTATAAGCAATATGATATTGAGACATGGATGCCTAGCCGACAGGCCTATGGGGAGACTCATTCGTCTTCCAATGTGCTAGACTTCCAAGCACGTCGTTCTAATATTAGATACCGCGATGCCGATGGTAAGCTACAATTCTGCCATACGCTAAACAATACAGCTGTCGCATCCCCACGTATTCTAATTCCACTACTAGAGAACCATCAACACGAAGACGGCTCCATCTTTATCCCCAAGGCACTGCGTCCGTATATGGGCGGAATAGAGCGATTAATCCCGCTACAAACGTAAACGTATGAATGAAAATACCGATGACATGAATGAAGTGGATCAAGGTATTCAGTTATATGTTGCATTTCAATCTAAAAAGGCTATTTACCACGAATCATTCATGGTAAATAGCCTTTTTTCCGTAGTGCCCCTTTTTATATATAATTCAGCATTCTATTATGTACTGATAATGGCGCTTGACTAATGACTAATGTCGCCACCATCCTCTGACTCTAGATGGATCACAAGAGAATAGAGACTCTTCTTTAGGCCCTATGAGCTCTGGTGTATGAAGATTATTACGTTCATATCCAAACTCAATTCTATGATACTCTTCCATTCCTTGACCTTCGCTTCTTAAATACTGAACCCGAGTTACAACATGTTGCATTTCAATAAATCCTTCATACATAACCTTCGACCTCCTGAAAGGTTGCAAGCCTGCCCTGCCGTTATAAATCCATCCTCAGTCATTGAAGGAATACAGCAAGGTCCTGCTTGCTTTAGTATTTTGTTTACGCTTTCATAATATCACAACAACACATACTTGTTAAGTGTGTAAGCGCTTTATTTGTGTCTAAAAAGATACTCTTCTCCCTGAGAACAAGACTTATATCTGGGCATTTGCCTAGAACATATATATGGGCTCATGACTATGATGAATAGAAGAATTAGATACACCTATTGAGCGAATAAGGGAAGGATTGATATGATGCATTCTAAAGAATACTCCCCTATGATGTGGCGTTTACACATTGGGAACTACATTATAAATAAGCTTGCTTGCGGGGGGATTACCTTCCTATTATTAAACCTAATAACTGTGGTCACACATGATTACCTCTCAAGCAAGATACTACCGATCTCTCTTGAACAATGGGTGTACGGCATATTTATGATGTCATCCATTGTTTCTGATGCCGTATGTGCTCTGACTGTTCCTCTTAGCCGAACTAAATCCATCTGTCTTCTATCTGCTTGGGGATATATTGTAGGTTTGTCTGTAGTTGTACATGGGGGCGAAAGCTCGTGGCTCATTGGGTTTCTCGGATTAGGTACGATGCTATTGTTCTACTTCGGCAGAACTGTATTGCAGAAGCGTTCTCTTACCGCACTGGTACTGGCTTGGATTATTCCTGTAGTATGTATGTGGATATTTATGTAAGTGGATCAAACAGGACAGTTCCGTTATTTAATTGTGATTTTAATTTCAGTTGAAAGATCTACCTTTTCCTTCGTATTTGCCTCCACTACTTCTGTTTTTACACCAATATAATACTCTCCTCTGGACAATCTGCTCCATCTTTTATTGTTAAGTTCATTCTGACCTATATTTTCGTTAGGGTGTTCCGTTTGGTAAGAAAAAATATTGTAAGCTTCAAACAATGTAAGTGGAACCGTTCTCGTATATTCATCACCCATTGAATAACTCTCTCTTTTTGCATTCAGAGGAACATCCTCACTTATTATTCTACCTAGGGAATCTTTTATATAAGACAGATTGTCAAGCCAAGTGCGACAGGGCTTCCATGAATGATTCGTGAGCAGTCTTCCAAC
>LIDZ01013393.1_pt2 | contig 79579 bp, 91 predicted proteins | sample 644651 | NCBI WGS metagenome assembly LIDZ01 (sample SAMN03856242, study PRJNA289617) | food metagenome | isolation source: wine grapes on drying loft during traditional withering process | host: Vitis vinifera cv. Corvina | place: Italy: Gargagnago di S. Ambrogio di Valpolicella | collected 2014-01 | reverse complement strand
GTAGGTGCCATTGTTGAAAATCCAGAAATGTATAAATACTTGACAGGGTATCAGAATTTAGTACATTTCGCGAGAATGTCGCCAAACGTAACGAAGGCACGGATCCAAGAAGTAATTACTTTGGTTGCATTGGAGAATCGAATTCATGATAAAGTCAAAACGTATTCGTTAGGCATGCGCCAAAGATTAGGTGTAGCCCAAGCACTTCTACATAAACCTGCGTTGTTAATTCTCGATGAACCGACTAATGGGTTAGATCCTGCAGGAATTCGTGAGCTACGTGATTATCTACATAAGCTGACCCGAGAGGAAGGTATTTCAGTGGTAGTATCCAGTCACCTCTTATCTGAAATGGAGCTGATGTGCGACCGTGTCGCTATTATTCAGAATGGTAAGCTGGTAGATGTCCGCTTAATCAAGGATTATTTCAATGATGGGGAACAGAACAAAGTCGCCTTTGAAGTGGATCAACTTGAGCGGGCATTAGAGCTCTTACAAACAATACCTGCATTCGGTGCAACTGCAATAGAAACACATCTTGAGTTAACTGTGGGACGTGAGCAAATTGCGGAAGTGGTTGTTCTCATGGTTCAAAATGGCATCAAGGTATACGGTATTAAACCAATGACACAATCACTTGAAGATAAATTCTTAGAAATGACGGGGAGTGATCAAATTGCTTAATCTACTGCGAAATGAAAATATGAAAATTTACCGTCGTCTTCGTACTTGGATGTTAATTGGAATATTAATTGCTTTAACCAGTACGGTACTTATCCTCATTCACAATGATACCCCATCATTACAAGATGGTAATTGGCAAGCTGAGACACAACAGGAAATTGTCCATTTAAAAAATACGATGGCAGATAATAAACTTCCAGATGAGATGAAATCTAATTTGGCGGATCGTCACCTGCTAGCTGAATACCGGATAACGAATAACATACCTCCTATCGAACATTCCATATGGGGCGGAGTTTTGAATGTAGCCAATTTAATCATCATTGTTACCATATTTACAGTAATCATAGCTGCTGATAGTGTCGCCGGAGAATTTGGTGGAGGAACCATTAAGCTACTATTGATTCGACCGGCGGGTCGTTCGAAAGTATTATTATCCAAGTATATTACAACTTTTGCTTTCTCTGTTATGTTATTAGGCGTTTTATTTAGTTCTTCATTTCTCTTATGGGGGTTTATGGAAGGGTTCGAGAATATAAATATTCCTTACATATATGTGGGTCAGGATCATATTGTTCATGAGGTTAATATTGTCGGCCATGTTCTGAGTACTTATGGTTATAAGTGCGTGGAATTAATTATGATGGTCACGATGGCCTTCATGTTGTCAACAGTGTTTCGCAGTAGTTCGCTTGCAATTAGCTTTTCTTTAGGAGTCTTGTTTGTAGGAGCTAGTATCGTTGGATTTTTATCTCGCTATAGCTGGGCTAAGTATCTTTTATTTACCAATATCGATTTAACCCAATATCTGAACGATAGCCCAATGATTGAAGGAATGACTCTACTATTTTCGATTACCGTACTAATTATTTATTTCATAGTGTTTAATCTATTATCTTGGTTTATTTTTAAGAAAAGGGATGTTGCCTCTTAAGTTCTGCAGTTGATACTTAAGCTTTTGATAATATGTCTTAAAAAAAGATTCGCGAAAGCGGGTCTTTTATATTTTACAAAAGGAGAGAATGAGATCAAGCTCTTGAAGATTGTGGAATGCGATTAAGCATAAACATCAAGTAGTTTCAGCAGCCTTACTTTAACATATTGCCGAAGTTGTTCCGGTTCTATTATTTCCACATGATCAATGATTTCGATTACAACCTGGCATGCAGCTTCGTAGCTATACATGTTTGCCGTAATTAGAAGATGATCGGAATACTGCTGCGTATGAAGGATTTCTAGTTTTTGGAGAAAACTCTTATTGGTCTTAGTTACTTTGAGTTTCACTAGATAATGCTCTATATTATTGCGAGACTGCTTGAAATTAGCTTCTTGTTGTTTCCAGTGCTCCTCTATTGAAAAATCTTGCGGGGAATCAAACAGCTCATCCTGTAGTTCCGCCTTTATAATCCTCTGGCACTTAAATGTACGAATTTCCTTTGCTTCTTCACAGAATGCTACAAGGTACCACTCCGTCTTTTTTACTACAAGTCCGTATGAATGTAACGTTCGGGACGAGGAATCCCCATTCACCTTACTATAAATAATTCTTATTTTCTGAGAACGCAATACCGCTACTCTCAATATTTCTAGGGATGGAATGATCTCACGTTCTGTCCACCATGGCGTATCGTCAAAATAAAACCGGGCTTTTACTTTTTGAATGTCGGTTTGATAAGACTGCGGTAATGTTTGTTCCAATTTCAGCAATGTATTTTTCAGCTTTAAACCGGATTCCGTTTTTCCATCTGAATATATGCCAATACCCGTTAAGTATAAGTTAATAACATCGTCGATATGCAGTTGTTTCGGATTTACTGCATATCCTTCCATGAGGTAGACTCCGCCGTTTGAACCTGAAGTAGTGGCAATCGGGATTCCTGCCTCGGCTAGAGCATCGATATCTCTATAAATGGAGCGAGTCGAGGTTTCTAAAGCATCGGCGAGTTCTTTCGCTTTTATTTTCCCTCTTGATTCTATTAACAACAATATACCAATCAGCCTATGTAATCTCATAATAGCACCTCCTCTATTGTTGCCAATATGGTGTCAACAATAGAAGTATATCATAGAGATATGTTAAGGAGGCGAGTCAATGAATTTAAATAATGCGATTTAGGAAAGTATTCAAATGTAACTTTACAGTTGGTTGTCAGAACTCAAAAAAATGGAGGTTTTTATGTGGTTAAAGTAGGAATATTGGGGACGGGGTTTGGAAGACAACATGCAGAATTATATAAAAAAATGACAGATTTTGAGGTGGTATTTATATTTGGTAGGGATGAAAATAAATTAGAAGAAATAAATAAAACACTTAACATAGAAACTACCACAGATATATATGAAATATTAAAAAATGAGGAGATCGACTTAGTTGATATTTGCTTACCTACCTCTCTACATACGAAATGGGCAATTGAAGCTCTAAAGCATCATAAGCATGTTTTTTGTGAAACACCACTATCTTATCAAATAGAAGAGGCTGAGGAAATTCTAAAGATTTCAGAAGATTATCAAAGAAATGTATTTGTGGATTTATTTTATAAATTTTCGACTCCGCATCATATAACGATAAACAAAATCAAAAACCTTGAATTTGGTGAGGTTAAATCATTTCGTTCGTATAATAAAACGGCTCCAAATTGGGGTAATCTGGGATTACAAAAAAACGTTTCTGATTTCCACATTCATAATTTTGATTTCTTGATTGAGATCCTGGGAATGCCTGAAAGTGTTTATTCTAATGGCATTGACTTGGGGGACCAATCAATCGCAATCACAACGTTAAATTATAATAATAAATTCGCAGTTGTTGAGAGTTACACAAACTTGCCAAAGAATTCTCCGTTTTATATCGGATTTGAGATTATTTGTGAACAAGGTTCCATCAAGTTTGATGCTGAATATGGAATGAATACAAGAGAAGAATTTGTGATTTATTATAGTGATGGAAGTAAAGAAGTATTAAATCCTCAAATGAAGGATGATTATGAGCAAGTCATTCATCATATTAGCGATTGTATGAAAAATAAGAAAAAAAGTGAGTTTCTAGATATTACATCCGCAATTCAGGCGATAAAGATAAAAGACGCCGTATTAAAGTCATTACAAGACAAAAAAATCTATTCACACGGGTGGATGATATGAAGACCAAGCTAACTGATCATTATTTGTTACTGATATCGTATTTGTGCGGTTAAACTAACTGGATACGATAGCTAAATAAACAGAAGAACTAAAAAATATAGAAATCCAATTAGTGGTATAATTAATGGAGAATGGAGGTGTTAGATCAAAATAAAGCAACAATAATACTCATATACGAGAATCCTTTTCTTTCTTTTTGAGATGAATTTGATTAATACTACGCATGTAATAATATGACTTGGATATAGTGCGATTTAATATCATATCTGTTTTTGGATGTGCATCCATCGTTGTGAGCAACGATAGGTGCTTTTTTTGATTCGTCTTTAGTCCATTCTGTTTCCTAGTAATTATCAAGTATGCTAAGCTATAGTAAATCTAAAGCTTAAAAGGAGCTAATAATGACAACACCTATTGTTCAAATTCGAAACGTAACTAAAAAAATTGGAAGAAAAACCATTATCGATCAACTGAGTTTTGAAGTTCCGAAGGGTGAGGTATTTGGTTTTCTTGGACCCAATGGTGCTGGGAAAACTACAACCATTCGAATGATGGTCGGGTTAATGAAAATCAGTAAGGGAGAAATACTCATTGATGGTCACAGCATTACTAATAACTTTGAAGACGCTATAGCTAAAGTAGGTGCCATTGTTGAAAATCCAGAAATGTATAAATATTTGACAGGGTATCAGAATTTAGTTCATTTCGCGAGAATGTCGCCAAACGTAACGAAGGCGCGGATCAAAGAAGTCATTACTTTGGTTGCATTGGAGAATCGGATTCATGATAAAGTCAAAACGTATTCGTTAGGCATGCGCCAAAGATTAGGTGTAGCCCAAGCACTTCTACATAAACCTGCGTTGCTAATTCTCGATGAGCCAACTAATGGATTAGATCCTGCGGGAATTCGTGAGTTACGTGATTATCTACATAAGCTGACCCGAGAGGAAGGTATTTCAGTGGTAGTATCCAGTCACCTTTTATCTGAAATGGAGTTAATGTGCGACCGTGTCGCTATTATTCAGAATGGTAAGTTGATAGATATACGCTTAATCAATGATTATTTCAATGATGGGGAACAGAACAAAGTCGCTTTTGAAGTGGATCAACTTGAGCGGGCATTAGAGATCTTACAAACAATACCTGCATTCGGTGCAACTGCAATAGAAACACATCTTGAGTTAACTGTGGGACGTGAGCAAATTGCGGAAGTGGTTGTTCTCATGGTTCAAAATGGAATCAAGGTATATAGTATTAAACCAATGACACAATCACTAGAAGATAAATTCTTGGAAATGACGGGGAGTGATCAAATTGTTTAATCTGCTTCGAAATGAAAATATGAAAATTTACCGTCGTCTTCGTACTTGGATGTTAATTGGGATACTAATTGCTTTAACCAGTACGGTTCTTATCCTCATTCACTATAATACCCCATCATTACAAGATGGTAATTGGCAAGCTGAGACACAACAGGAAATTATCAATTTAAAAGATACTATGAAAGATAATAAACTTCCTGATGAGATGAAATCTGATTTTTCGGATCGTCAACTGCTAGCTGAATACCGGATTACGAATAACATACCGCCTACTGAACATTCCATATGGGGCGGAGCTTTGAATGCAGCCAATTTAATCATCATTGTTACTATATTTACAGTAATCATAGCTGCTGATAGTGTTGCTGGAGAATTTGGCGGCGGAACCATTAAGCTACTATTGATACGACCAGCTAGTCGTTCGAAAGTATTACTATCCAAGTATATTTCAATTTTTGTGTTCTCTGTTTTGTTATTAGGTGTTTTGTTTAGTTCTTCATTTCTCTTATGGGGATTTTTGGAAGGGTTCGATAATTTAGACATACCATACATCTTTGTGGGTCAGGATCATATTGTTCATGAGGCTAACATTGTCGGCCATGTTCTAAGTACTTATGGTTATATGTGCGTCGAATTAATTATGATGGTCACGTTGGCCTTTATGCTGTCAACAGTATTTCGAAGTAGCTCGCTTGCAATTAGCTTATCTTTAGGAGTCATGTTTGTAGGAGCTACCATCGCTGGATTATTATCTCGCTATAGCTGGGCTAAGTATCTTTTATTTACCAATACTGATTTAACCCAATATTTGAACGATAAACCAATGATAGAAGGAATGACTCTACCATTTTCGATTACCGTACTAATTATTTATTTCATAGTATTTAATCTATTATCTTGGTTTATTTTCAAGAAAAGGGATGTTGCATCTTAAGTTCAGCAGTGGATACTCAAGCTTTTGATAATATGTCTTAAAAAAAGATCCGCGAAAGCGGATCTTTTACATTTACAAAAGGAGAGAATGAGATCAAGCTCTTGAAGATTGTGGAATGCGATTAAGCATAAACATCAAGTAGTTTCAGCATCCTTACTTTAACATATTGATGCAGCTTCGTAGCCATACATATTTACCGTAATTAGAAGATGATCGGAATACTGCTGCGTATGAGGGATTTCTAGTTTTTGGTGAAAACTCTTATTGGTCTTAGTTACTTTGAGTTGATGGGACGGCTACTTTATGTTAGCTGACACGCCTAGTGTCTTTCAAGGACTGGATGAATGGATACGGAGACGACTACGGATGGGGAAATACCCGAAAGGGATATTGGAGAATAGCTTGTAGTCCAATTCTTCACAGATCACTGGATAACCAATATTGGATAACTAAGGGATTGAGGAATTTAACAGACAGATACAACACCTTACGGAATATTTCATGAACCGCCGTATACCGAACGGTACGTACGGTGGTGTGAGAGGTCGGGGGCTAGTCGCCCCCTCCCACTCGATTGCTCAAATTGTAAACATATTAATAGACATGAGATTTTTCGAAAGTGTTGTTGAATAGAATGAACGATCTTAATCTAGTAAACGCCTTTATACTCTTTGTAAATCTCGTTCTCGCCACAAATCATCAAGCCTTGACCCCAGTTGATATGTGTTTCTTCTGTTGGGAAATCCATGGGATCGCGATATTGAAATAGAACATTTCTTCGTGGGCGGCTACTGCGATTGCTATCGGAGCCATGGATCGTTAAATAATTGAAGAATAATACATCGCCTGCTTTGGCCGGACAAGGTGTCCCCATGCTGAGCGGATATTCTTTATGGTTCAAGTAATGTTTACCGATGTGAGGCAATAAACCTTGTTTATGTGATCCAGGAATTACACAGAGGCAACCATTCTCCATATCAGAATCGTCAAAATGCACGCTCGCTGCTAACATGGTATGTTTTTCATGAGGGAAATAGGGGGTGTCCTGATGCATCGGAAAAGCAGCACCTTTCTCGGGTGGCTTAACTAGCATTTTAGAGTGATGAAGCTGTACATTTGGTCCAATAATTTGGGACAGTACATTCACCATATTCGGGTGAATCGCAGCTCTTGTGAAGGAGGCGTCATGGTAATGCACATCATGGAAGCCTTTAAGTACTAGCTTTTTCATTTCCTCAGGTGGTAGATAATCTCCAGCCCAAGCGGCATTGGAATCATATTTTGACGCAGCGGCTTTAACAATAATGCGATCGACTGCGTTTCTCATTTCTTCGACTTCTTTTTGGTTGAAAACCTCTTTGACTAATAAATAGCCATTCTCCTTAAAAAATTCAACCTCATTTTGTGTAATCATCTTTAATCCTACCTCCATGGTTCTCAATTTGATTTCATTATATCGATTATAGGAGATAGGTAAGCAGACTGTCTTTGCAATAATACGACAATCCATTGTAATTTTAAGACAAGATTAGGTGGGAGTACTTTCGGTGGTGTGCTTATTTCTATACGTACCAGGGGGAATTGCCATTATGCTTGAAAATGCTTTTGTAAAATAATGAACGGAGTTAAATCCAACCTTTTCTGAAATGTTCTTGATGGGTTCATTAGTGTACTTAAGCAAATTGGCTGCAGATCGAATACGTTCGGATTTTACGTATGCGACATAGCTTTGACCTACTTCAGCTGTAAATAGTCTAGATAAGTGACGGCCCGATATATGTAAATAATTCGCTATGTCATTCAAATGCAACGGTTGCTCTAAGTTGTCACGGATAAAAGCTTTAGCTTGATTGAGTAAATATAGGGATGCCTTGTCTTTAGGCAATTGAAACGTCTTTTCAGTGTGCTCTGTGAAGGCGGTATAGAAGGAAAGGAGTAAGGCTTGGGCGATACTAACAATAATTTCTTTATTAATAAACTCGGGAGTTTCGAAATGCTTAAGCAGCGCTGACCATAGTAGGGCGCTTGATGAATTTTGGCTATTGGGGATGAGGAATTGGTTGGTTCGGTATAACTTATTGAAGCGTTCTAACATCTCAGAACCGGAGTGGATAGGATCAACAACATCGAAAGCTACATAAACCAAATACATTTCATTTTGACTGCGGATTTGATGCCATATCTCTGGTCTTGAACAGAATAAAGTTCCTGTTTCCAAAGCAAATTGTGTTCCATCATCCAGGTAAACCCCCTGACCCTCCACTACGTAACATATTTCAAAAAAAGAGTGCTTGTGCAGCGGATTGTGCAAATGATGCGGATTGATTCCCCAGTAATGGACGTCAAAGGTGATCGAATGTTGATTGAGTACACTCGCTAAGCTATTTAAGATATAGGATGTTTTTGAAGCGTCTATTAAATACATGGGATCACCTCACTTTGTCTGAAAAATATAAAGATCTTATGTTTTAGTGAATATTATATAGGTAATTGGAAAATGAAACTAGCTACACTTAAATTGCAACGATTGCGCATACCGTTCACACGCGATTTTGCCATCGTTGGACTAGAGCAGCTCGTAGAATCATCTGAGCTTGGCAAGGACGGCATTCGTTTTGCTCCGATCTTGCTGGAGCAGGGTGTTAACAATTAAACAGCTAATTCGCACTTGACGGTACACTGTTAAATAGTCCAATGTTGCGGCCGAGTGAGATTATCGGGGGAATTCAGAGTTTGCGGTCTGTACGTGAAGCCTTGCTTAAAGGGTTTTGTTAGGGCGAGCTTATTGGCTCGTTTATTATTGTTGAGGGACAGGTGTTAAAGTTTATTCGAATAATTCTTGCTGACGAACAAATTGTAGATGGGATCATGGAGCGACTAAAGGGAGAAGAATCCCAAAGTACAGCCCAACTTTTACCGGCTTAGCTTTGAGCGATTTATGGAGTGACTAGCTGCTTACGATTAAAACGTTTGAAAATGTTATAAATGATAAGGAAATTGCATCTATCGTATTTTTTTTGATAAAGAAATTCCTATTAAAAACTAAATCTCCACTTGAATCAGCTACCTGTGTTGAGTATTGGGGAGATTATTGAAACATTGATGATTAATGAATCAATAAAGGGTGCTCATAACTTATTAGTCCGTCTTTTGTAGAGTCTATCGATTAAATGCATTAAGACATGTACAATTGTCATAAGAGATGCCATCTGTAATGCCTTTATTAAACTAACCCCTACAAAATAGTAACCAAGAAGTAAAAGAGCAATAAAATAAATTCCCACACTTAGAATTGGTTTAAACATATTTATACCCCCTCCAAACTTCCACTTTAACATTTATCCTACTTTTTCATTCAACTCAATTTCCCATTAGCTGGTAAAATACGTATTATGGATAAGATTGGTATGGGAAGGTGTAGCTTTAATAATACAACGCAAATTATTCAAAGAGGTTGAGCTAACGGGCAGATTAATGGAACTTTTATTGTATTTATAGCGTCTAAAACTATGGTTTTATTTGTTAATAAATTTTGTATGTTTCTCAAAGGCATTATTTGAGAAAGCAGAAAGGACGGGATAATGAAAAAGACAAGGATTTTAGTGTCAGCTATACTAATTGCAACTTTTATTGTGTATGTAATTGTCACGTCACCATCAACTAAGACAATCAAAATTTCAGGAAATGCAACTGCATATAACGTAGAAAATCAATTGAACAAGTCAATTCCTTTTCAACTCGTGGGTACATTGGATAAACGTAAAAATTCATTTATCGGGACGCTTAAAATGGATGGGTTTATATTTGAAAACACTATGATTGCAAATGGTTTCAGTATAATAACCTATGATAAAGCTATTCGAACACTTATGGGTACTGCCTATATCAATTCTGATATGACGAAGCTGTCATTTGAATTTAACAACGATCAAATAAAAATCTTTAATACAAGCGGTACTAATGTTCTTAGTTACCCAGCGGACAATTTAATGGAAGCCGTTGAGTTAAACAAAAATCTAAAAGTAAGAAATTATACAAAGGGTGAACGGTAGCGTAACAAAAGGGAGACAGCTACTCGGTTATAGTTATAAAGCTCCCATGGAAGAACGGAATTACTTCCATCATCTGTGGTGCAGCGTTTGCGCTGCATGTATGGCTAATGGGCAGAATAGTTCCAATATGTGGTATTCTAAGATAAGGGATTTGAACAGGGGGGTAATGTTGAGGGAAATAAAGCATCCAGTTAAGAGTCCATCAAGGATTGGAACCATTATAGGCATGATTTCTATTATAACGAGTCAATCTATTCTTGTATTGAGATTATGGGATCATAGGGGTGTATTCTACGCTTCGTTAACAGCGGTTCTTATGTGTTTAGTTGTACTGTTACTCGCATTGTACAGAACATTTTTTAAGAAACCAACCGAGTTATGCCTATCCAATGAGCAAATCATAATAAATGGGAATATAATTAATTCAAGGGATATTAAAGTGATAATGACCAGGGGGTACTTTAAACCTGTTATTGGGATATTACCTTACAGGAGGAAGATCGTCCCATTGGATATGGCATTTAGGTATTCAAAGGATGAAGATAGAGGTATCTCGGATTTAAAGAGTTGGGCAAAAATGAACAATGTAAAGATGGTCAATAAATCGTTTCAAACGTGGATATAAGTGTATTCAAAAGCATTATTCGGTACGGTAATTATCTTATTCAGAGGATGAGCTTAACCAGGATGACATGCTTGTTCGTTACGCTAACGGGAAACTATAGTTCAATAATGAAAGGGTTACCGAGAGGTAGCCCTTTGTTCAACTAACGGGCAGTTTAACGTAATAAATGACAAACCAATTATTTGGAACTTTCTGGATTTAAAGGCGTCTTATTAAATGGAGGTGAATGAATTGACCGAAAAATTCAAAACACTATTGTTATTTGGAATTTTTCTTTCTTTAGTATTCATTGCACTGAAGCCCGTTCCACAATTTAGTTATAATGCTCCTCAGGAAGTCCCAACTGGTGAAACTGTCGTTCAGTTAAGTGAAAATAGAATAGCTATCGTGGATTCAAGCATTAACTCAGGTATGCGAGGAGAAGTTCTTGTTCTTGAGTTTGTTGAGAATGAGAAGACTTTCAATCTCATTGGAAGATACAATTATGTTGATTTTTTTAGAAATCCCACTAAATATGCGCCTTAAGCATGCGTAACTCTTGTTTCGATGGTCTACTAACAGGTAGATTATTGTAATCAAATTATTCATGTGGTGGAATATGTGGTAATTTAAACGTCAGGAATGCACAAACGTTAGCAGGAATAAGTGCAATATTGGGTCTAAGTAGTTCGGAAGAAGTAATATTAATAAACAAGTTTTCTGAGAATGTTATGGGGGATCAAATGAAAGTACACAGCTATTGGGACATAAGAGTTTAATAATCAAAAAACAATACATCACTAAATGAAACTAATGAAATACTGGGAGAGTGACGAGAGATGAACAATAGAGAAAGGTTTTCGAACCGGGTCGATTCATATTTGAAGTACCGTCCGAGCTATCCGAAAGAGGCTGTTGATTATTTGTACGACTTCGTCGGTTTGCGTTCGAACAGTAAAATAGCAGACATCGGTTCCGGTACAGGGATCTTTTCAAAGCTACTTCTGGAACACGGAAGCTCTGTGATCGCGGTCGAGCCGAATCAGGCAATGCGGGTATCCGCCGAGCAAATGTTAGAAAACAATCCGAACTTTCAGACTATATCAGGTTCTGCAGAATCTACTGGATTACCTGATCAGTCGGTTGAATTTATTGTCTGCGCACAAGCGTTTCACTGGTTTGATCGCTTAGCAACGCAAACGGAGTTCCGTAGAATTCTACAGCCGGGTGGGAGAGTAATACTAATCTGGAATTCCCGTCTTACAAACGGTACTTCATTTCGTGAAGAGTACGATCAACTGCTTCATACATACGGAACCGACTACGAAAAAGTCAATCATAAAAATATTTCTCAGACGATGCTCCTCTCTTTTTTCAAGGAAGGTACGATGCATGAAGAGCGATTCAGAATGAGTCAGGAGTTCGATTTCAAGGGCTTGAGAGGCCGGTTGCTATCATCTTCCTACAGCCCTGTACCCGGGCATCCGAATTACAATCCGATGATGACGGAACTGCGAAATCTGTTTGATAGGAATAATCAAGATGGTATTGTTCTATTCGATTATGAAACTGAGATATTTTGGGGAGAAGTATAGATCAAGCTTCGATTATAGAGAATCATTGTGCTAACGGGTAACGATAGTTGAATCTAACAAGGAGCATTTGCTACAGCAGATGCTCCTTGTTTTCATTAAGTAACGGGCAGAATTGGGTAATAGCTCTAGTGCAACTTGTAATGGTTTGCGATACGTTACTTTTCATAATGATATTAAATAATAAAGTAAAGGAAGTTATGAATGTGAAAACGAAAAAATGAGCTTATATTCTGTTAGTTACAACACTTTCTTTAATGATAGTGGCTTTCTTAGTGTTTAGTTTAAACTGTTTGTGGATATACAGAATCTTTGTCGGGAGTTTCGAAAGTGAAAATAGATAATAATTCATAGGGGTAAAGGTTATACAACCCAAGCCTCACAAGGAATGATCAAATATTTATTTGAGAATACGAACGTCCAGGTACTTAGTGCTATTGCTCTTTTAAGTAACGTACCCTCGAATAGAGTAATACAAAAAAGCGGTTTTAACTTTCAAAGAATTTTCGAGATTGAAAACGAAAAATATAACTATTATAAACTTGATAAGATGGATTGGGCAGCCAAACGTTAGAGAAGTCCAATGTTGAACTTGATATGAATTTAGTTCATTTGATCAAAAAGAGTTCACTCTTGTAAAGGTAGGCTTTCGACACGAAGCCAATAATATTGCGTTGGAAATTAACTTGTCATCTTTGTTTTTGTTCAATTCAAGGAACCTAAACCAAAACAAGTAGTTGTCTAGATAGCGTGTTGACACGCCATCAAAACGTTTTAACCAATATTTCAGTTCACCATGATATCGATTAAAGTGTTGGATATGGTAAATGCCTTTTTTTACATATCCATCTTTTCTAATGTTTATCACTTCATGGTTGATGTTATTTAGCTTGGCAAAAGACTTGTAATTAGTTGCAGAATCCGTACACAACACAGCGTCTTCACGAAGAAGATTTCCCATTACATCATTGATTTGAGATGCTGTAACTCGTCCACGTCCAGCTATTTTTGAGAAAATCGCACCATTACGATCAAGAGCGACCACGATAGATACTTGTTCATCACTTATCCCACGTTTTTGAGCTTTACCGCCTCTTTTACGAGGTTTACGATGTGCAATGCCGACTTTTTTGCCCTTTTCACTTTCCAAGATATAAGTTTCATCACTTTCAACAATGCCACTTAAAGTGGTATGACCTGCTGAACGCAAAGCATTTAGAATTTTATGCCTCCAATAAAATGCAGTAGAAACGTGCATATCGAGTTCAATAGCTATTTTGGGCAGTGACTTACCTTTGTTTTCAACCATCAGCAAAAAATATTGCATCCATTTCTCAGGACTATGTGTGCCAGAAAGGGGTGTTCCGCTTATATCGTTGAAGCTTTTTCCACAATCCTTACATAAATATCGTTGACGTTCACGGTACGTACCGTTTCGCTTCACACGAAGACTTCCACAATGAATGCAAGCTAAACCGTTCCGAAAACGTGATTCTCGAATGCCTTCATATAAGCCAATGAGCTCTTAGGTTCAGCAGACACATCATTCTTTATCGCTTCAAACAACTGTCTTTTGTCTTCCTCAGACAAGTCTGTAAACTGTGCGTAAAGGTCTAACCAGGCTTTTGCCATACGAAACGCCATCCTATCTGAAAGGTATTATTATGTATTATAACAACTTTCAGATAGATTTCGTATAACAGCAACAATTTTTAAGAAAACCGCCTTAAAATAAAATAGGGATACGGTCACCAGAAAACATCTGATGCCTCTATCCCTATTTATGCTGCTCTAATTGTTAGATTAAACTTATGAAGACCATGACCCAGCCAATCAAGAATGCGACGCCACCAAGTGGCGTAATAGCGCCAAGTTTGCGGATTCCACTTAGACTTAAAGCATACAAGCTACCCGAGAATAAGATAATCCCAGCGAACAGGAACCATCCTGCCATCACGATAAGAGATGCGTTGGATGAACTCTCAGCAAGTAGACCTAGTATCAATAGTCCAAGAGCGTGAGCGATGTGGTACTGTATACCCGTTTCATAGACCTTCATCATATCGGGGGATAATTTCTTCTTTAATGCATGTGCTCCAAAAGCTCCTAATGCAACAGCGAGGAACATCAATATACTTCCGAGTAGCAATAATGTATTCAATCTCGTACCTCCTAATACAATCTGTTATGTAAGCAGCTAGCATATTACGGTCTAACAGTGACAATCAATTTCCCTATCCATCGAGTGTATCATGCATAGAGTTGAATAGACTAGCTTTAATCTATATTATTTACCTTGGGAGATAATGACTAAGATTATCTTAAGAGGAGAATGTAATCAGCTATGAAACGATTATCACGAATGATTCTAAGTGTTGCAATGATAGTAATCATCTTTCTAGGGTTGAATACTTATATTGGTTGGAATATCTACGTATTCAAGGCACATTATACTACGTCAATGTCACCGGTATGGTTCTCTATCGTATTCTCCATATTAGTCATCTCGTATTTGTTAGGTCGATGGGGTAAACATAATCCCGTAGGTCGTTTGCTCAAAGTAATAGGTTCATATTATTTAGCCCTTATGGAATTTATGATTATTTTGTTGCCGTTCGCAGATATTTCAGCATGGTTATTGAAAAAAGTAGGGTATTCAGAAGACTTTTATATTCCTGTTGTCGGTTGGACGACGATTATGTTGTTGGTTATTCTCTTTGCCTGGGGATCCTATAACGCTTGGAGCCCGATCCTTCGGACTTATCCTGTACATATCTCTAAACAAGCTGGTGTTAACCGGAAGCTAACCATAGCCATAGCATCAGATATCCACTTAGGTAATATTGTAGGGAATCGCCATCTAAAGCGTCTCATCAAAGGGATTAATCAAATAAAACCTGACCTTATTCTTTTACCGGGGGATATTATCGATGACTCTATTGAGCCATTTATGCGAAATTCGATGGCGAATAGCTTGAAACAGCTTCGTTCAACTTACGGCGTATATGCTGTATTAGGTAATCATGAGTATTATGGTGGAAATATCGAACAATACATCAATGAGATGAGCTTGATCGGTATCCGTGTCCTACGCGATGAAATAGTTACCATAGATCATGCTCAAGTGACAATTGCAGGTCGGAAAGATAAAACGGCAGAAAGTATGGATCCAAATGGTCGCTTAAGCTTAGAAGAACTACTTAAGCATTCGGATAAATCGAAGCCGATCATTGTGATGGATCATCAACCTTATGGTTTTCAACAAGCTGCTGAAGCGGGAGCGGATATTCTATTGTGTGGACATACGCATCGTGGGCAATTTGCACCAAATCATTGGGTTACTCGTCGACTGTTCGAGTTAGACTGGGGTTATATGCTTAAACATAGTATGCATGTCGTCGTTTCATCAGGATTCGGCACTTGGGGACCCCCAATTCGGCTTGCTAGTCGATCTGAAATCATCAGGTTAGATGTGGAGTTAGAGGGGTAACAAATCTGAAAAAGGGTGTCCCAAATGTCATTATTGAATTGACTAGGGACACTCCTTTGTATTATTTAACAGCTTTAATTACAGCCGATGTGATGTAATTATCGACATTAGCACCGGGAACCCAGTCTTTAATAAAGGATCTAGACTCATCTTTAGGCTCGATTGAAATATCAGAAAATCCGCTTTGCTGAAGCATCGCTGTAAGTTCAACAATGGATGAAGCACCGGAGATGCATCCAGAGTACAAATCATTCATATCATTTTTAATTGCGGGTGGAAGTTCCGTAGTTGTGACGATGTCGGAAATGGCAAGACGGCCACCTTGCTTAAGTACACGATAGGCTTCATTAAATACCTGTTGTTTATCAGGAGAGAGATTAATGACACAGTTCGAAATAATGACGTTCACCGTATTGTCTGCGACAGGCAGGTGTTCAATCTCTCCAAGACGAAATTCCGTATTATGAAATTTACCTTTAATGGCATTGGCCCGAGCTTTACTAACCATTTCGGGTGTCATATCTACACCGATCACTCGACCGGTAACCCCAACTTGGCGTGAAGCTAGGAAGCAATCAAAACCACCACCGCTACCAAGATCCAGAACGATTTCACCATCGCTCAATGAAGCAATCGCTTGCGGATTACCGCAACCCAAGCCCATATTTGCACCTTCAGGAACAGCGGACAATTCATCATTGGAATATCCTAATTGCGATGAAATGGCTTTGAAATCTGTGGGTATGTCGCAACAACTCTCAGCTGAACTGCTTGAAGAATGTACTGGTACTTCATTGACTGCGATTTGTTGATATCGACTTCTAACATTCTGGCGGATTTGATCATTGGTTAGTTTACTCATAAATAAACACTCCTTTTAGTGGTTAAATAGAAATCAACTGTGCTATTTACTCGAGATATGATAGTTGTATAATGCAAATATATAATAAAGGGGTCACCCTTTAACAGGTGCACAACATCGACTTGATTTCCCCATAGCTTCATTCAATATTTGAACCGACCGTAGTACGGATTCTTTCTCAAATTCTGTCATGAAGGAAAAGACTTCTTCCAGATAATCGTTCATTTGTTGATCGATCATGGTAGCAATCATTTTTCCTTCCGTTGTTAGAGAGAGGGTAAAGACTCTTCGGTCTGTGGGATCTGGCATTTTTCTTACTAAATTCATCTTAATGAGGGATTGTATTTGCCTGCTAAAAGTTGTAATATCCGTTCCTAGTGTTTCTGCGATCTGCTGCATGGAAGGGTTGTGCTGAACATCGATTTCATATAACAAATGACTCTGGGTGAGTGAGATATCACAACCACCGACACTACAACAATTTTTGTTAAGTAACCCAAAACGACGGGTCATGATCTGAATTAACTCTCGTGTATTTTCCATTTGGTATCACCTCAGGACATATCTTATCGCACATACTTGCACTTTGCAATTAATAATTTAGTTCTTGTACAAATACAGTTGTCGAGATAGTATATAAGCATATACTTATATGTGAAGTTGAAGTTGAAGTTGAAGTTGAAGTTGAAGTTGAAGTTGAAGTTGAAGAAGTAGTGAAAGGGGGGACGGCAGTGGAGGAACTATCTAATATTGCAGACAACTTGAAGCTTCTAGGCGACAAAACACGTCTCGCTATGCTGTCACTTTTGAAAGAACGTGAATGGTGTGTCTGTGAGTTCGTTGAAATCTTTGATATTTCACAACCCGCGATTAGCCAGCATCTAAAGAAATTGAAGGCACAGGGTATAGTGAAAGAGAATAAACGAGGACAATGGGTGTACTATTCACTTCATATTGAAGACAAAGCCTACATTCAAGCTGTTCTTGATCAAATGCCTGATTCAAAGACAATATTATCTCAATTGAACAAAACACAGATTAACGTCGTATGTGAGTAAAGTACAGTAAATTACAGTGAAGTGAAGTAGTGAAATTAACTTAAGTGATTCACACAATAATGGAGGTTTGGGTAGTGAGTTCAGTAATATTAGCAGTCATCATATTTGTAATTACAATAGTATTTGTCATCTGGCAACCTAGAAACTTATCGATTGGATGGTCTGCATGTGGCGGAGCTATATTAGCATTACTCGCAGGTGTAGTAAGTTTCAGTGATGTTCTGGATGTAACCTTAATTGTATGGAATGCTACTTTAGCTTTTATCGCGATTATTCTGATTTCATTGATTTTGGACAAAATCGGATTCTTCGAATGGGCTGCATTACATATGGCACGAGCTGCTCGAGGTAATGGGATTCGGATGTTCATATATGTCACCATACTTGGAGCGATCGTTGCTGCATTCTTCGCAAATGATGGTGCAGCCTTAATATTGACTCCGATTGTACTTGCGATGGTTAGAGCACTGAATTTTGATGAGAAAAAAGTATTCCCTTTCATAATTGCAAGTGGATTTATCGCGGATACAACCTCATTGCCACTAGTAGTTAGTAATTTAGTTAATATTGTTTCAGCAGATTTCTTTGGCATAACATTTATGGAATACGCAGGTCGCATGATCGTACCGACACTCTTCTCGTTGGTAGCTAGCATCTTGGTGCTTTACTTCTTCTTTAGAAAAAGCATTCCGAGAAAGTTCGATGCAACCCAGTTACGAAATCCAGCTGATGCTATCAAAGACAAGAAGATGTTCAAGCTATCATGGATTGTTCTAGTCATACTGTTAGTCGGATATTTCGCAAGTAGTTTATTGAATATTCCTGTATCTGTTGTAGCTGGAGTTATTGCGATCCTATTCTTATTGATGGCGAGAAGAAGTCCGTTCGTACCAACGAAAGAAGTAATTAAAGGAGCTCCGTGGGCGATTGTGTTCTTCTCCATCGGGATGTATGTCGTGGTGTATGGGCTACGCAATGCTGGACTTACTGATCTGTTGGGAAGTGTGATTCAGGGGGCCGCCGATCAAGGGCTATTCATAGCCACGATGTCTATGGGCTTTATAGCTGCGTTTATTTCATCTATCATGAACAACATGCCAACGGTGTTGATTGATGCACTGGCCATAGATGCTACGAATACGACTGGCGTTATCAGGGAAGCTTTGATCTATGCGAATGTCATTGGATCTGATCTAGGTCCGAAGATTACTCCAATTGGTTCGCTGGCCACACTATTGTGGCTCCATGTTCTATCAACTAAAGGGATAAAAATCCCATGGGGAGTGTACTTTAAGACAGGAATTATATTGACCATTCCAACGTTGTTTATCACATTATTAGGTCTATATTTATGGTTGATTATGATTTAATTCGTAATGATATTAGCAAAATCATTGAAAAAATGAAGGAGGACACAGATAAAAAGCGATAGTTTAGTTTTACCTGTTATTTACCTTAAGTATTACAGCTTCTAATGGTAAACTTGAAGTTGTATGTCATAAAGGCTGAAGGGGGATTATTTGTGTTTTCTAATGAAAATATAGAGGTTGGAATAAACCTAGTGTACGATTATAAAGATTATAAAGTTTACAGAGATAGTTTCAATCAACTAACGACTTTAGTTTTTGATATTAATTTTGAAGATTGGTACGAGAAAGGTTTCTGGGATGATCGTTATATCTGCTATTCATTCCTTAGAGATCATGAAGTCATTGCTAATGTTTCAGTCAGCAAAATGGATGTGGTGATTAATGGGTTGAAAAAGAAAGCGATTCAAATCGGAACGGTTATCACTCACCCTGATTTCAGGGGAAAAGGGCTTTCTAGAGCGTTGATGAATCATGTTCTAGAAATTTACGAGCAAGATTGTGATATCTTCTTCTTATTCGCTAATAGCACTGCGATTGATTTTTATCCGAAATTCGGTTTTGAATCCTATGGTGAATCGCAATTCAAACTTGAATTTATTCCCACTCCAATAGAGAAGTCCACTTTACGTAAGCTGAATTGTTCCAATGAAGAAGACTTGGAATTTATCAAACGAATGGTTGCGTCCCGAAGACCTATTTCAGAACAATTTGGTGTTAGCCATAACCAAGGAATCTTTATGTTTTACGCAATAAAAGTATTTCCCGAATCAATATTTTACTCGCATGAGGACGAAGCTATTATCGTCTATCAACAGGAAGGTCATACACTTCATCTGTATGATGTAGTTAGTCAAGGTGATGTTAATATAAATCGTTTACTTAATCATATTGCCACTGAGCAAACAGAGAGTGTTCACTTTCATTTCACACCAGATCAATTCACTGAGAAAGCACAGTATGAGCCGGTGGACGATAATGACGATTTGCTTTTTATTAAGGCTAACTTTTTCTTGGATAAAATCTCAAAATTCCGTGTACCTATGTTAGCACATGCTTAGTGTTATAATTTTTTCAAATTAAACTACCAAGACACGAGAGCACAATAATGAGGGCTACTGAGTGGTAGCTCTTTGTTCAGCTAACAGGCAGGATTGTGATACTCTACGGAGCGTTTATTGAGAAGGGCATATATATTCGATATTCTAGAATAAGGGAGTGGACAATATGGATTGCAATAAGGTGGGAAGGTTCATTCTGAGTCTTCGTAAAGAGAAAAGCATGACGCAGAAGGATTTAGCCCATCTTATGAATATTAGTGATAAGACGATTTCAAAATGGGAACGTGGTTTAGGGTGTCCGGATGTGTCCTTGCTTGGTGAGCTATCCAAAATATTAGGAGTAAATATTGAGAAGATATTATTGGGGAAGTTAAATCTGAATGAACAGGACAGAGGGAATATGAAGCACATGAAATTTTATGCATGTCAAATCTGTGGCAATGTCATGAATAGTACTGGGCCAGCAAGCATTTCATGTTGTGGTAGAATATTGGAGGCAATGCTTCCAAAACCTGAGAACGATGAGCACAAAATAACCGTTAGTGAGATTGAAGATGATTACTTCGTTACTATTCAACATGAGATGAGCAGAGATCATTATATATCTTTCGTTGCTTATATTTCTTATGACAGGTTGCTGTTCATAAAATTGTACCCAGAACAAAACGTAGAATTACGTTTCCCAAAAAATGTACGGCGGAACGTTATATACGTATTGCAACCGACATGGATTATGGAAACATGAGAAAGAGAAACATGAAACAAGGAGGGGTACCAGAAGTGAGAAAGGCACTACTCATTATTGACATGCAGGTTATGCCTTTTATGTGGAAAGATTACGGTGGAAAACCTCTCTATCAAGAAGAAAAACTGCTTGAAAATACAAAGCGCTTGATTGATAAAGCTCGAAAGATAAATTCACCTATTTTCTATATCATGTTTACCGAGCCGAAGGGTTCTCTAAGATCTGAGAATCAACCGCTATGGCAAGTACATGAACAGATCGCCCCTGCTGCAAATGATCATGTCATTATTAAACATTATGCGGACTCGTTTCTTGAAACTGAGCTCCATACTCAGCTTCAGGATCATGATATTGACACTTTAGTTATGTGCGGGATTCAAACCGAGTATTGCGTTGATACAACTGTGAAGAGTGGTTATTCACGCTTCTATCAAGTGGAATTAGTAAAAGATTGCTACAGCACCTATGATTCCGATGGAATAACAGCAGAACAAATCATAACCCATCATAATAGCATTCTTGCTCAATTTGCTACAATTGTTGACTCAAGTGAAGTCCAATTTAGAATTTAGACTGATTTTGAAAAGATGAGAAGGATAATTTCTTACTCTTATGTAGAACGACTTTTGGCAAATCAAGTACTTGTTGTTACGCTCCCTCAATATGATCTGATTTACTCACGCAAGCTGATGTATTCGCAGGATTTCGTTCCTCATAGATTCGGTTGAAGAATGAAGAAAGCCAGGATTACTAGGATGAGTCGTTAGGGGGCGTGCCGGAACAGAGGTGGAGGTAACCACACCTGATTAATTCCATATACTGCTGCACGTATTCTCCACAGTGCCCTTAGCGATTTTCACTCCCATGTCTCAAGGGGTCAAATGCCCTTTCATTCCTTCGTCACATGTAAAAGGACAAGAACATAGACCTATTAGAATCCGCGCTGGGCGTGGTTTTTTTATTTTATGGGTACAAGTTCTTGTCCTTTGATCGGGTCGATTTGTTTTGTAGTATGCCCCGCATGGACGTCAGCATGATCATACAAGCCCCGGCGAGCCCCAGGGACAGGGGTGTCTTTTGTGAGGAGGAAGTTTTCCCATATTTTTGAGTGTGAGTACAATGGATGGAATTAAGCAAGGGGCTAACCCCTTAATATGAGTAAAATACACATCGTGAAATAAAGTGTGAAATTACATCAATATAGACAAAAGTTCTCTTATAGTGTATAATTACACTATAAGCGAAGGGGAGATATTATGGATAAACAAGAATTTATTCAATTAGTAAATGAAAAATTAAAGCTCATCCGTATTGAAAGTGATTTATCCCAGGACAAAATGTCTGAAATCATCGGTTTATCAAAAAAAACTTTAATAGAAATAGAAAAAGGTAGACGTAGTCTCACATGGGCAGGTGCAATTTGTGTTGTTACTCTTTTTGAGGATAGCGATATAATCCAGATGACTTTTGGAGACGATATCAACGAAATTATCAAAACATTTGCTTTTACACATTATAATAATAGTTTCCCAAAAACTTTAGGAGGAAAACTATGGTGGCAACAAATAAGAGAGTTAAATGATTTTAAAATACAACAACATAATCTTTCTCAACATTATAGAATTTTAAATAAAGAAAACCATAGAATATGTTGTTCATTTGAATTAGATGAAATTGAAAAAAGATTTATAGAAGTAACAAAATCATAACAGTAGATTCACAAAAAAACTTATTAAATGATCGCTAGTTGATGCGAAATCAAATTTTGGAGGATGATTTAAATGAAGAAAAAAAGAACCATTACCTTTTTAAATATCTTAATAATGGGTATGTTAATACTAAATTTATTTATTTTCACATCACGAATGAGATTTTTACCTTGGTTTATTGAAGATGGTTGGGGATATTCAGGACTATTACTGACATCTCTTGTTTTGTTAATCATCTTTTTTAAATCTAATCAGCTTCACAAAAATGGAGAGATAACTACTTCGCAGAAATTTATTCCGCTTGTTTCTGCAATATTTTCACTCTTCATTATGTTAATGCCTTTAAATGATTTTATGACTATATTTGCTCTTATAGTAAATGTAAGTCTACTAATAATTTGTTTAATATCTTTTCTAAAAAATTCTAATTAAAAAATGAAAATATAATAAGAAAATAGAGTTGTTGAAGTTTATGATGAAGAGAAAAAAGCTTCAGAAAAGTATCCACTCCACTGCAACGAGTGTTGTAAGTAAACGAACCAATGACTCGTATAATAACTGTTGCCAAGGTGGCACCAGCAATACCTATAGGGGGATAAAGAAAAGCCCGAAAATCAGCAATAATCAATTCCGATATGTATTAAATTGATCCATAAGCCAACCTTCAATGGGGTTTTCGTATCTCCGGATGAACGCAATTCCGAATGTCGTCATTAATGATATGAAAACTGAAGGCACAGCAACGATTCTAAAATACACGGGTGATTTTTCTGCGTAAAAATTTCATCAATATGATGTGACACATCATATACAAATGTAAGAGGACAAAAACATATACCTATTGAAATCCGCGCTGGGCGCGGCTTTTTTATTTTATGGGTACAAGTACTTGTCCTTTGCTCAAGACAAGTACTTGTACCCATTGCCGAAAATGGACAAGAATGTTTACCATTTGACCGGTAAAAGAACGACAACGATCACTAATATAAGTTAATGAGCGTACAGTTAGTCCCTTTATAAACTTTATATTTACCAGACAGGTCTTAACCTCGATGTTAATTTACCTTCATTTGCTTCATGAACTAATTTTGTTAAATCTTCTTTGAGCATTTGCATTCGTTCAGCACCTATGTTTTCAATCCAGCGCTGTTCTATCTCAGTTATTATCTCCTCTTTTGCTTTTATTACTAGCCAGCCACGTTCGGTCAGAACAATAATTTTCCCTCTCTTATCATTGGGATGAGTTTGGCGTATGACATAACCACTTTTCTCAAGATAATCCACCATTTTACTCACCGCTTGCTTTGTAATTCCTAAGTGTTCAGCTAGTTCTATACCTGTTGCTCCATTAGGAATAATATGTTTAAACATAAAACCATGTGCAGGTTTAATATCTCCAAACCCCAATTCACTCAATCTGTTATGTAGTTCATCAATCAATGCACTGAAGGATAATGACAAAAGTGATGTAAGATCTAATTCATTAAATGCTGGATGATTCATACATAAAACCTCCTTTAATAAAGTCAATTAGGTTGACTTTATTTGAATTTCATTGTACTATACGCAATATAGTCAATCAAGTAGACTATATTTCTTTTATTACGAAAGAAATGGGATTCGCTAAAAAAATCAATACACAATGGAGGTTATATATGATTCACATTGTTAAAATTAGAGCAAGTGTATTTATTCCAATGTCTTGGACTGAAGTTAGGAAGGATACTCTAACGGGAAACGTAATCCAATTCGAAGGCGACTCACGTGAATTTACACCTTATGCTGTCAACACGATGCGTTCGAGAGTTGAACAAGAAGTAGTTGTAGATTTTTACAAAAAAGAAATTTTCTCATATGCGAATACTGGCATAACAACAGAGTAACAACTCCAGATGGTTCCGTTCATAAAAGAACAGGAAAAGCTAGTACAGAGGGTATTTTGTGCACTAACATGGTATGGAGTTCTGATGACGTCAAGTTTCAAATGAGTGCAAGTGCTAGCAACCCATTAAATGAATATGCACCTCCCGTTGACTATCTATTAAATCTACATGTCAAAAAAGATGGTATTGTCGAGATTCAAGGTACACATGAAGGATCCCCTTGTTTTGAATTTTATAAGCAAGTAAATTTGGTCCGTTTGAACAAATGTATATACATGATTTCAGAGAATCTGGTGATACACCTGAAGCTCTAGGTGTAGAAATGGAATATAGTTTTAAAAGATATTATAAAGAATAATATAATGCCCTATTTAGTAGATAAATATTTAACAACATAAGAGTGAATAACAGGAGGAACAAAGAATGACAACAGTTTTATTTGTAAAAGCAAACAATCGCCCAGCAGATCAGTCGGTTAGTGTTAAATTATATGAGGCTTTTTTAGCGAGCTATAAAGAATCACATCCAAATGATACAGTGGTAGAGCTGGATTTATACAATGAGGAATTGCCATACGTAGGAGTAGATATGATTAACGGTACATTTAAGTCTAATAGAGGATTTGAATTAACAGCAGAAGAAGCAAAAGCAGTAGCTGTTGCTGATAAATATTTAGACCAATTCCTTGCAGCGGATAAAGTTGTATTTGGTTTTCCGTTATGGAATTTAACCATCCCAGCAGTATTACACACATATATTGATTACTTAAACCGCGCGGGCAAAACATTTAAATATACGCCAGAAGGTCCAGTAGGTCTTATTGGAAATAAGAAAATGGCATTATTAAACGCAAGTGGCGGTGTATATTCTAAAGGACCAGCAGCTGAAATAGAAATGGCTGTTAAATATGTAGCAAGTATGATGGGCTTCTTCGGTGTAAAAGATATCGAGAAAGTAGTCATTGAAGGACACAACCAATTCCCTGATCAAGCAAAAGATATTATTGCCACAGGTCTAGAACAAGCTGTTAAAGTAGCAAGTACGTTCTAATTCACAAACAACTGTCACTCTAGTATGCAGTACCAACACTTTTATAGCGGTGGTACTGCTTTTTTTATTCGCTTATTCTATTGATAGAAGGAAGGATTACATCACAATGGAACGTTTATGGACAAAAAACTATATAATGCTGACAATTACTTCATTATTACTATTTGGTGGTTTTTATTTACTAATGCCCACTCTACCTATGTTTATTACACAATTAGGTGGAAGTGAATCTCAAGTTGGATTTATCATTGGGGTATTTACAATATCGGCAGTAATTATTCGTCCTATTATTGGAGGATTAATGGATCGATATGGTCGACGAGCATTTATAATAAGCGGACTACTATTTTTTGTAATTACAATGTATTTTTATGATTGGGTAACAGGAGTTGCATTTTTAATAGTACTGCGTATCCTTCACGGAGCCAGTTGGGCAATTGCTACAACCTCGATAGGAACGGCTGTGACTGATGTGATTCCACAGTCTCGTCGTGGAGAAGGAATGGGATGGTATGGACTTTCAATGACTTTAGGCATGGCTTTAGGACCCATATTAGGTCTTTGGGTAGCAACATCATTTTCATTTCATTATCTATTTCTTCTATGCACAGTATTAGCACTTATTGCATTCATACTTGCATTTGGGATAAAAACCCCAATGGTTCAGCCTACATCAAAAAAACCAATATCGTTTTTTGAAAAAAGCGTTTTACCCATCGCTATTGTTACATTTTTCTTATCCTTTACTTTTGGTGGCGTTACAACATTCTTACCACTGTTTGCAGCAAAGATTCAAGTTAATGCGGGTACTTTTTTCTTAGTTTATGCTGTCACACTTATCGTAGTTAGGCCGCTTACAGGGAAGATATCTGATAAATATGGAGAAGGGCGTATTATTGTTCCTGCGCTTATTATCCTGATAGCCGCACTATTAGTCCTAACAATGACAAATGGGATTGTTGGACTAGTTATTACAGCTATTTTGTACGGAATTGGATTTGGATCAGCACAACCTGCTCTTCAAGTAGCAATTTTACGATTAGCTCCACCAGAGAAAAGAGGAGTAGCGAACGCTACATTTTTTACTGCTTTTGATTTAGGGATTGGGTTAGGAGCTATTCTTCTTGGATTTGTTTCACAGCTCATGGGATATCAAATGTTGTTTATTGTTTGTGCTACATCTGGGTTTATTAGTCTGTTATTTTTTATTTTGTTTGTAAAAAAGACATTACATGTATCTCGGTCGAACCCCATGTAGTAATGGAACTAAATTATGTAACAGAACACAAAACAACGATTCATTCATTAAGTTTCTTTCTCCGCCAACCCGAAACAAACTTTTTAGGGGAGCTCATACGTCTTACTTATGTAAGAGACAACAAACATAAACGGAGGTTTTTAGAAAATGAAAAAGAAGTACGTAAAGAAAATTCCTTTTTTAGCGCTGGCAGGTTTTATTTGTGCAGTAAGCATCGGTTCACCTCAAGTTTCATTAGCAAAACAGGCAACCTCAGCCCAAAAAGGGGTAACGCAACAGTCCCAAAAAACGATGCCAAAAATAGAAATTGGTCAAAAATTTAGAGTACCCGAACTTAAACTTAAGGAAAATACGTATGTACTTGATTACAAATTGTCCGATATTAAGGGTGACTCCGTTAAAGACCAAGTAATTTTGGTCGGGACAAAAGAAAAAATTGATGGAAAACTGGATGCATATGCGAGTAATTTATCCGTCATCGTGCAAGATGGAAAAACCAAAAGATACGATAAATATGATTGGGTGTACGAAGGAACGGACGGAAAATTGTACGGAGAACTGGGAAGAGAACCGAATTTGATTATCGGTGACTATACCGGTAACAAAGTGAATGATATTATCGTAACAGCCCCTCAAGGAGGAAATGGTGGATACGTGGATCATCTGATCTTAACTTGGGAAGGGAATAAACTTAAAGATGTTATGGCAAAAGATGTTGCGGCGGATAACCAAGAACTATACACTAATTCTCAGGCAAACTTCAGTTTGAAATTGCCCGCTTCATGGAAGGGACATTACAAGGCAAGCCAATATGCAGGTGCAAGTGCAAATAAAATCATGCCGTCGGCTAAGCATGTAGTACAGTTCGATTATACGACAAAAGATCGAAAAGATGCTGAAATGCTGCTGATGATCTCCGTATTTTCCAAAAATGATTGGAGTCGCTTCTCTATGGAAGAAGGCCCGCCTGTAGGAAGCGTAATTGCGGAAGCCAACGGTATGGTGTATGTGTTAACAACACCGCAGTCCAATCCGTTTGATCCACAGTCGAAAGACGGCAAGCTTTTTGATCAACTCTATGGTGATTTGAACATTGAAAAATCTTTCGAATTGATAAAATAGTTTTTGTAGATTTAACTAAAAACTCCGATTGACTACATGAAACTTGAACCATCAAAATAATAGAAAAGATATGGAAAAGAATCTATATAGAATTCGCGAAAAACTCGATGTTCCTTAAAGATAAGGAACATCGAGTTTTTTATTCCAACGGAACTCTTAGTAAGTTGATATTCGTACTACACCTGAGGACCCCATTTTACTTTGAGGTAGTATCATTGTATTATCTCAAAGGGAGATTATATAAAAACTGTTCAACGTGAATTAGGAAATTAACTTGAAATTTTTACATCTCCTACTCATGAATCAAAAACAAACTTTTTTAAGTACCAACCACGTCTAATTTGTATAGCAAGGAAATGATATGCGCATATCAAAGGGAGAGTCTTTAAATGAATAACAAGTTTGAAAAGTTACTTATTAGTTTTATTACGGAAAATAAAGAGAATGTGTATCGATTAGCTTTCAGTTATGTAAAGAATGCTGAAAATGCTCTGGATATTGTTCAGGAATCCATCCACAAGGCTCTGTCATCATCAGAAGTCTTAAAATCTGAAGGTTCGATGAAAAGCTGGTTTTACAGGATCTTGGTGAATACATCGATCGATTTCCTGAGAAAACAAAAGAGGATTCAACTTGTAGATGATAAGACTTTGGAATTACACAGCCCACCAGGTGAAGACGTCTACCATGACATTGATCTGGAGAAAGCTTTGGAGGAGTTACCCCCTGCCTTTCGAACTGTGATTGTACTTAGATATTTTGAAGATTTAAAAATTGAAGAAATTGCGGAAGTAATGGATGAAAACATCAGTACTATAAAAACACGATTGTATCAAGGGCTCCGCAAACTCCGAGTTAAAATGAGCACAGAGATTTTAGAGGAGGTAAAGTAAGATGAGCGAGCAACTGGAACAGTTAAAAAGAAAATATAAAGTTACGCCTATCCCTGATGAATTAGATTTCGTTGTGAAGAAAGCCATTAAACAAAGCAAGAAGAGACATGGAAATTGGAAGAAGAGTCTCGTTGGAGTCGGGGCAGCAGTTATTATATTGATAACAGGGATTAATGCTAGCCCTACTTTTGCAAAAGCTTTATCAGATGTGCCATTGGTTGGTCCGCTCGTCAAGGTGCTGACTTTTACAGAATTTAAAGTCGATGAAGAAACTGCCAAAGCCGATATCAAAGTACCTGCCATTACGAACATGGAAAATAAACCGTTAGAAGCCGCCCTAAATAACAAATACTTGGAAGAAAGTAAAAAGCTGTACAACGATTTTACAGCTGAAATGGAGGAATTAAAGAAAAATGGCGGAGGGCACGTAGGCGTAGAAAGCGGTTATGAAGTCAAAACCGACAATGATCAGATTCTTGCCATTGGAAGATATGTAGTAAATACGGTGGGTTCATCCTCAACAACATTTAAATACGACACTATAGACAAGAAAAATCAACTTTTAATTACCTTACCAAGTTTATTTAAAGATGATAGCTATATCAAATTGATCACCGAGAATATTAAGGAACAAATGAGACAGCAAATGAAGGCAGACCCAGACAAAACTTATTGGGTAGATGATACAGTGGATTTTGTGAGTTTTGAGAACATTGCAAAAGATCAAAGCTTTTATATAAACAACGAAGGTAAACTTGTCATCTCCTTTGATAAATACGAAGTTGCGCCAGGCTATATGGGCGTGGTTGAATTTATTATACCGACCAATGTGATTACCGATGCATTAGTAAGTAAAGCTTATATAAAATAAAAATCCAGATACAAAAGGATACAGTCTAGAATTCCTGCATCCTTTTGTAGTTAGACAACCTTGCGCTTAACCTTACCAGGCAAGTCAAATCGACACTAACATTTTGTTAGTGTCTTTTTCTTTTTCTGAACAGAATAGCTCTCGGGATCTGAGTCCCACGGGCAGAAACGTTCAATCCACGGCTACATCAATCTTATGACCACACAAAAAGGAGGTCAACCAGTAAGCTCTGATGACCTCATAATACGAACGGCAGGATAGTTAAACAAGTCAAGAATAAGACAAATGAACAATTATTCTATGACTTGAATAAGTTATAAATTATCATGCCTGTTGATTAACCAGATACTGGATTTAGAAGGCTCGACAAATAGATGTACTTTTTGAGTACCCTAGCAATAGCTAAAATCTATTCAACTTGTAATTGATCGTCTTCGATTTGTTCCTTAAATCGAATTAGAGGTAATTGATTAAATACGGCATTCTTTGTCGTACCAAAAAGAACAGGGACATTTAAGTTTTGTTTAATCCACCTGAAGAACACTTCGATGCCCCAACGTGCCTTGTACATGTCAGCGATTTGTTCGGCGGATACATGCATGAGATTGGTGACAACACGAATGTCATTTTGAATGTTGTCCTTGAACATCACCATACGGTGACGAAGTTCTGACTGACACTGCGGTGTTCCTAGATAGCAAGTGATATCTTTCGTTACATTCGAGTCTTCAACGGATTGGCGTTTTAACGAATGAGGCTTTACAAGCATGACATTTTCTTTGATACGTGTAACAATCCTCTAGGATTCGCTTCACATCTTCTTCATTAAGTAGAGTTTGAACTAGGTTTGTAAACGTGGTAGACTTTTTCATGAGGTCGCCTCTTTCAAATCGTGGTGTATGGTGCATACGATTTTACAGAAAGGGCGATCCTTTTTCAATTTATTAATACCTTATTTTGGTTAATCAACAGGCGTGATAAATTATGATTATAAAACGCTCAGAACTACATTTGTATTTTAATGTTCATAATCATTAATCTGCAATATGAGAGCGTAAATGAGATGGTATTTCAATAATAAAATAAATAATAGACCTTCTGAGAAGCCAGAAGGTCTATTATTATTCAATTTATCCATTAGAAGATCAAAGATTGGAATACCAGTTCAATGATTGTAGGATATGTTCGAAGGCGCACATTCGTTATTCTTGATTCTGTGATCTGCTCTCAGCGGACGGATGTTCTTCAAACACCTCTGCTGCTTCTTCTGCAGAGAATTCCGTGTCAAATTTACCTGGAAGAGGCAATTTGTTTAATTTCGTTGTTTGCACTTCTGCTTTAGAAGGTTGATTGTTTTTTGAGTTGCTCATATAGACACCTCCTTTAGTGTGTAGAACATGCTGTAGTTTTCCAACAAGGCGAAGATATTATGCAAATTTGCTGATTCGTAGTTTCTTTGTATCACTACTATTTATCTTTGAAGAGAAATAGTGATATGGTTATTTTGAATCGGATGGAAATAACTGTGATATTTATTGATTTTCCTTATAGTCTCACACCGCTGCGGCATCGCAGCTTTAACGATACTTTATATTATAATGAACGATTATCTGCTGTTATCGGTCATATAGTCGAGACCATTACGAGGGAGGTGTATTTCAGAGTGAACGACCGCGAACTTTTCGAGAGTTACAAGGAACAAGTATACCGTCTCTGCTATTTTATGATGAAAAATCGCTCAGACGCTGAAGACATTTGTCAGGAAGTGTTCGTCAAAGTCATACTAACCGATAGGTCAGAAATAAGAGAGGTCAAAGCTTGGCTATTGAGAATTGCCTCGAATGAGTGCAATACCGTACTAAGAAGGCGAAGAAATGGCTGGGCCAAAGAATTGAGTGCATATTTACGCTCAAGTCCCTATGCTTCCAATCCGGTAGAGGATAGTTATGATTTGAGGGAAACAAAAATGGAGTTCTATAAGCTATACAGCACGCTCCCTGACAAAGTTCGGATGGTATTTACCCTTCGTTATGTGAATGAATTGACTGTGCCGGAGATTTCAAACGTAATTAATGTTCCTGAAGGAACAGTGAAATCCAGATTGAATCGGGGACTTAAGCTACTGCAAAACATGGCAGCGTCCCAAGTAAAGGAGATGGTTGGAAATGAGTCGACGTTATGAAAGTGAAGAGATTAATAACTCTCAACCAGATTATGATACGATGTGGACTGAAATTGAGCAGGAAGCGTCTAAGAGAAAATCAGTGATGCAGCAGACGAACTCTGCGCGGCGCAAACGGAAGTTCGTACCTGCAGCTATCGTGTTCTCTTGTTTTATGGTCATTGCTGTTCCTACATTCGCCGGCGTGGCGATAAATTGGGACAGCCTCGTTGGTGGAAGAAACGTAACTACTGCACTAAATAACGGTTTTGGTCAGCGCTATGACTTAAGCGTATCTAACTTAGGTGTCACGATGAGTCTTAATGGTGTCGTAACCGATGGAGAGAATATGAAAATGATTGTGTCAATCGACCCCGGAGAGGACCCTACTCTTTATGATGGGATTGCGCTAGAGGGTACTTCCATTATAGATGAATCCGGTACAAGGGAAAAAGTCAAAGGTGATCTAAACTATGATAAAGCGAGTGGAAAACTCCTCGGTATTTATGAAACGAAGGACGAACTGCAGCATCATAAGAAGAAGTATACGCTTGAAGCTGAGAATCTTGTGTTTTTAAAAGATATGGACGTTCCTCTGAAATCTCGCCATCAAGCAGGTGATGTTATTCCTACTGGGTCAAAACAATATCCAAATATTCGCATTCAAACGGTAGAACAAGCCAAAAATCAGATCACGGTCCGCTATAATGTTTCAGCCGCAATGTCTGATAAGGGCAAGGGGAATCCTCACCTAATCATTAAGACGAAAAACAATGAAAACATACAGAGTGTTCCAACACAACTACCTCAAGATGGCTCTGATTTATTCATCGAGCAGGTGTTCAACCTGACCAAAGAAGAATGGGAAACTGCGGAACTTCATTTCAATTATTTTGGGGAAGCAAAGCGGATTGCTGGTAATTGGAATTTTGATTTTAAAGTAGATGGTAAAAAGGCAAGCGAAGCGATCTATTCACGGAAACTGCAAACCAGCTCTGAGTTCCAACAAAAGACCGGAATCACGTTGGAAAAACTCGTTATTACACCACTGGAGATTGACGTTAATATACAAAAAGACGACTCACTGGAATTTCCTAAAGAAGGAGAAGTCCGTTATAACACGATACGGATGGTTGTAGGTGACAAAGAGATTAAAGGTGATTACTACTTAAAGGGTGCTGATCCGAAAAACTATCAACATATGTACCAGTTCCAGTCACCAGAATGGTACAAAGACTGGTCTCAGGTTCCGATCTCCCTTATTCTGCAAGATGCCGTTGTTACCAAATACGATCCGTCTAAGAACTGGATCAACCTCGCCAAACCGGTTGAGAAGAAGCAGTCAACTCAGCTAACTGTGGATGGTTATAATATTCATTTTACTTACTATATGGATGGTAAAGACCTAATCGTGGAATCAGAGTCTGACTCCCCAGGATTCAAGGGTGTAGGTCAAACCTTAGTGCGTATAAACGGCGAAAGTACTCATCCAGAAAGCGTATTTAAGGGGATGGTACAAACGAGCGTGAACGTGGATCGTTACAAAAATATTGCCATGGATGAAAACCTTGAGCTTAATCCAGGACATTACAGCTACTATGATTCGACTCGCGACATGGAAGTGAAACTTGATTAGATAATGACCTTGTTATTAAGAAAATGGATAGAGAGTCAGATGAATGCTGACGACTCTATCCATTTTTTATTCTCAAATAATAATTAGCAGCCTCATTTATAATAGCCACTTTTATGATTCCTCGTCCTTATCCAGCCTTATATGAAGATATTCTCTTGTGGGGTGGTTCGGTTATCGGCTTGAGTTTTTTGTAGTGTTCATGATATACAAGATTAGACTTATCAGAAGAGAATTGTCACAGAACCATGATACATCGACCGAACAAATTACGAAGATTAAAAATAGCTAATTCAGAAATAAGACTGTGCTACTACTGTATTTATGTTTGGTTTAAAGCTCCTGAAGTGGATAAAGAAATATCATATACATACCATAAAGATTCTATGATTATGGTGTTGGTGTTGGTGTTGGTGTTGGTGTTGGTGTTGGTGTTGGTGTTGGTGTTGGTGTTGGTGTGGTTTGGCTGCATAACGCTACTAATCGACATTACACATTTTCATTTTCTAATAGGGCTGGTCAGTAAAATACTGGCTTGGATTATTACAATATCGAGTATATACATGATGTTTCAAATCATTGCCTTTTACAATTCCTGTCTTTACGAGCCGCACATCGTGAAGGGTGAAACAATCATAATAAGACTAGTTTTTTTTGTGGGGTTGAATTCGATGTGAATCAGATCGAATCATTCCAAGCTGCCAAACCAAATTACGATGATCATAAAAAGGAGAAAGGAACCTTTAACTGCATTCTGGGTATGGATTCCCCTCAATACGTGATTATTTTAAAAGATCCAATTTGGATGAGGAACATGATGGGTGGAAATGAGAAAATTTCGAAGATATTACTCAAAGTCGATAACCCTAATGAATTTTACACAGCATTAATTCTAAAATTGAAGTGATTTCTTCATAAATGAGGTTTTAACACTTATTCTTTGTCGATGGGATTACTCAATTTATCTTGATAATAATCAAATATAATATTCCCAGTTGTTGATTTTACGGCATAGAAAATGTCCTGTACTTCTTTACCTTTATTTGTGATTGTTTGCAGCAGCCATTCCTCTGATATATTATTGTCCATTAAATTCATGTGCATGATTTGTCCATCCATAATTAATTCAATAGGGAGCATTGAATGATTGGATGTAATATGTAAATCTTGTTTGGTTACGGTCAGATACTGTTCTTTCTTCTTTACGGATAGTTGTCCATTGGTCTCTAAAATAGCATAGTCTACCTCATCCAAATTAAATACTTCTTTTTCTCTCAAAGACTGGTTAAGGGAGTCTAACGTGTAATGTAGTTTTCGCATGTTTGCTTCTAGTATATTTCCTTTTTCAATAACGACTGTCGGTGCTCCTGCAAGCCAATGTCTTGTTCTCTGAAATTTAAGAGCTATCGCAGATGAAATATAGGAAATGACCGTTAAGATGACCAAACACGTGAGAAAATAAAGTGTATGAAATTGACTATTAAAAGCCAAGTTTGCTGCAATTGCCCCCATCGTAATACCTGTCGCAAAATCATGAAAAGTCATATTTGAGATCGTTTGTTTTCCCAAAATTCTCGAAATTAATAATAAGGCTGTAAAAGCCAAAATTGTCCTTCCAATCATCTCCATATATCCTTGCACTCTTAAATGTCACCTCTTAGGTAGATGTTTGATGTGAAATTATGAGCTATCAACCTATTCATTCATTTCCTAAATAGCTAAGTCACATACTTTATGATTAGCTGAAGAGTTCTCTGTTTTTTAAATATGGTTCAAAGAGTGATATTGATACGACCATCGGAACCTTTAGATGAGAAGACCACAGATGTTAAGGCAATTCTTCAGAGCAGTGGAATTATCGGTCAGAAAATCGAAGCACCAGAACCAACAAGACCAAGTGGAACAATCTCTTATGAAGAGGCACTATCTTAAGCTGAATGAGGTTCGTACTGAGACGAAGGCACTCATTCTGAAGCTTGCTGAACGGAATACGAATGATCTACTCTTTCCACATCCTTTCGGATTTGACATGAACGCAATGCAGTGGGTTCATTTTATTGACATTCATGAAATGACTCATGTCAATCAAATAAGGAGAATAAGGGAAGCGAATATTTAATTTGAATTAATTATGTAAGGATGCACGTTTCTTTTACTGGAATAAGGTAACCCTAATAGAGGAAAACACAACCAGATAAAGGAGGACGAACAACGTAATGAAGAAAAATATTGTATTGGTCAGACTTGGAATGCTTAGTCTGCTATTATTAGTGGCTGCTTTTGTGATCCCACAAGTATTCGCTGATTCGAAAGAGATTCAGGTGAAGACCACAATCATTGACACAAAAGGCTCAGAGATAGGGACTGCTGTAATCACTCAAAAAGCTGATCACATTCAGCTACATATCGAAGCAAAAGGTCTTACACCAGGTGCACATGGAATTCATTTCCATGAAATGGGGAAATGTGAGCCACCTGACTTTAAAACTGCAGGAGCGCATTTGAATCCAGACATGAAGCAACATGGATTTAACAATCCGAAAGGGTTCCATGCCGGCGATCTGCTGAATATTGAAGTCAAAGCTGACGGAACAGTAATGGCTGATTTGGAGAGTAAAACAGTCACACTTAAAAAAGGCGAGGCTAATTCATTGCTGAAGTCCGGTGGATCAGCCCTTGTGATTCATGAGAAGGCCGACGATTATGTAACGGACCCATCAGGTAATTCTGGGGATCGTATTGCATGTGGTGTTATCAAAGAATAATGTTTGAATGCATTAGAAGAAGACTAAGATCCCGACTGGGTTCTTAGTCTTCTTTAAGTTCATTTACAATCTAGGCAGTATCCTTCGTTTCTAGTTAAACTCAAATATTTCAATGACATTGCCAAATGGGTCTTTAAAAGCGCTGTAGTATCCCGGGAGGCAAGGTTGAGGCGTGTCATAGATCATTTTTATTCCTTGGGCTGACAATTCAGCAATCGATTGCACCAGATTGTCCGTTTGTATGCCTAGAACTATTTGAGCCTGCTTTGGATAGTTCACTGGAGCAAGCTGGTCTACTTGATACAAAACAATAGGGATATCTTCATGCTTTAATCTGACAATGGATTCCTCGTACTCACGCGATACTTCCAACCCTAACTTTTCACAATAAAACTGTTTTGCCAGTTTCATATTAGAGACAAAAATCGGAATGAGACATGTTCTTTGCACTTCTTAATCCCCCAATAGCCTTGTACATAGCTTTTATCATTATAAAGGGGGAAGGAAGTGAAAAATTCTTCTACATTGCTAATTCTTCTTCTGATCGAATATTTTGGGATTCAGACTCCAGAAAATCCGGTGTCTAGCTGAACTGTAATAATTCAATGACATTTCCAAAAGGATCTTTAACAGCGCTGTAGTATCCAGGAGGACATGGTTGAGGCGTGTCATAAATAACTTCAATTCCTTTGTCTATCATTTCAGTAATGGACTGTACCAAATTATCTGTCTGTAGGCCTAGAACGACTTGAGCTTGATTTGGATAGTTTGGTTGAGCGGATAACTCAACCTGACATAGAATAACTGGAATACCAGCATGTACTAATTCTACTAATGTCTCATCGAACTCTTGCGCTACTTGAAATCCTAATTTCTCACAATAAAATTGTTTGGCAAGTTCCATATTAGATACATAAATCGAAATGACACATATTTTGTGCATGATTATTCCTCCTATTTATTGGATATAAGTTGAATTATACAAGGAGTAAGAGGTGGGGAATTCTTCTACTTTGCTTTTTTACATCAATTTTTATGCTGTTCGAATAATAGAAGGGGAAGGTTAATAACAATTGGTGGATCAAAAGGAAGAGGAGATCTCAATTGGATCGTCATAGTAATATCTGTTTTGTCCGTCACATGAATAGCCGAAGGGAAGATCCCCCGCAAGGAATCATCAAGCACAAAATAATTTTTAGGATTGATACTCCATGGAATTCCCGCAACTAGCGTATAATATGTTCCTTCTGGGACGTTTGTAAAAGTACACGTACGATTCTTTCGATTCAGTGCGGTACCCGCAATAGGTCGCTGATCAGGAATAGGACGAGGAAATAGACCAACGAAAATCATTCCACGAAAAGAATCAGGAGCCTCGATGTGGCAGCAAATCTTCTGAGTCGAGTTTAGGTCAGTTGCGTTCAGCAATAATTCTTGATTCTCATACTGATTCATATAGGCAGATAATGCATCAGACAGATTTCGGAATTTCTTCGGTGTCACACCAACATTGTCCTTGAATCGCGTGTTAAATGTTCCAACACTTCGAAATCCAATAGCCAGCAGAATCTTTATAAGTAACGATGGGGAATTGAGTAACTCTATTTTCCCAGATTCGATCCGTAAGGCAGAGAGATAATGACGAGGGGAAATACCAGTTACGCTTTTAAATATTCTAGTAAAATGATAAGGGCTATAATTAACATGGGCAGCCAACTGCTCAGATGTAATATCTTCAACTAGATGATCTTTCATATAGCAAATTGCTTGTACAGTAGCTGAAATATGATTTTCTTTCATATGGATCTACCTAAATCCATATAAAGGATGAGGAATACGATCTGAGTTAACACGGTTGAAGGCCTCCTTAAGCTTAAATACATTTTATTATTATAATATCCGAATTAATTAGGACTCACAATCAGCTAATTAAACTTTACTCGTCCCATATGATATACCCTTCTTCAAGTAGTATCTCATTGAAACCTGCCATATGACGCGCTTGATAACTGATGGGCTTGTGACTACACATCATAATGATATTTTGTATGTCAGTCACACCTTCTGCCGGTAGGGAGAAGACTTTTGAATAGTTATACTCTTCTCTAAGGGTCGAATGGATCGCATTAATATGTGTATCATGATCAACTCTTCCCATTAAATTCAGGATGATAGAGCTATCGGCATGAAGTTTGTCTGTCGTTATTTGAAAAAACTCCTTAGATACTAATTGCCGCGGAGTCCCTTTATCGGTGAATGCATCCAATATAATATAATCATAGGTTTCTGATTCTTCACTCTCGAGCATATAACGACCATCCCCAATGACCACATTATCCTTACGGTATCCAAAGTATGTCTTACTTAGCTCTACAACTTCCTCATCAACTTCTGCTACCTTAAAACTCTTTTCTGAGAAAAAGCTAGCAATCGTTCCGATCCCATGACCGATAAGAAATACGTCCTTGAATGTTGGATGATTAAACGACATAAGATGTATGATGGCCCTCGGGTATTCGAACATGACGCGCTCTGGATCATTTAAATCCATTGCACCTTGAATAGCATCGTTTGAGAATTGAAGTATTCGAAAATTCCCTTTCTCACCATACAATTCGCTAGTGTCATAGACAGTAATTTCATGATTATCGCTCAATTCTTTATAAAGTAACTGCAAGTCGCCGATCTCCTTTAGTGAAAAAAACCATCTATGTGAATGATGGTCTTGTGGGTTTTGTAGTTGTTAAGACATATGTATTTTAACGCCATTATTACGCCCCTAACCTTCAATTGATTATATCATATTAAAAAAAATGAATAAATAATCGTTTTATTGTTGAAGTCATGCTTATTGAATTGTTATAAAAAATACCAACAATTCCATAATTGTGGTAAAGTAAACCGAGATAAACTTCGTGAATCCAGCAATTTTAGTATAGTCAAATGGATAGAGAATCAGATGTTTTCTGATGACTGTATCCATTTTTTTTGCTCTGATAAGAATTCTGATTTCGTTATCTTGCTCATATATTCCCAAATGAGTACATACGGTCATTAATGTGGTTATAATTATGAATGCGGAGGTGAGGTCAATGGTAAAACGAGCGGATAAGATCTATACTCATATGGAAATTTTGTCGGAGGAACAATGGCAAGCCATTATCACAAATGATAAGTCTTATGATGGTCAATTTTTTTACGCTGTGAAGACTACGGGTATCTTTTGTCGGCCATCCTGTAAATCCAGACCTCCCAAATTAGAAAATGTTCGAATATTTCAAACCGCAGATCAAGCATTATCAGAGCAATTTCGTCCGTGTAAAAGATGTAAACCTACGGGGCAACGATTGCCTGACGATGAATGGGTAGCGATCGTTACAGAATATATTGATAGGCATTACATGGAACCTTTAACATTAGAGATCCTCGCAGAGGTATCCCACGGAAGTCCGTACCATTTACATCGTACATTCAAACGCATTAAAGAAATCACACCTGTTGAATATGTACAGAATACTAGAATGAATAAGGCGAAAGAATATTTAGTGCAGACAGATCACGCTATTGCGGATGTTGGGAATCGTATTGGAATGCATAATACACCTTATTTCATAACACTTTTCAAAAAAATGACAGGCGTCACGCCTTTAACTTATCGTCAATTGAATATCAAGCAAACCCTTGTGGAGATGCAGCAGTGTGATCAAGAAACCCATGAAAAAAGACCATCTAAGTGAACGATGGTCTTTTGGGTTTCGTAGTCGATAAGACATATGTATATGACGCTATTTGTTACTCTTAACATATTTCAGAATAGATCTGACTATGGCTACAAGAATAATGATCATGGAAATGACTGCCAGAGAATATCCCACAAATGGCCCAATATAAATTCCAACATAACCTACATAAAACAGTAAAAATATCGTTAGAATGAATCCTGAAACAGGAGCAAGAAGAAGAAGAAGGGCACCTGAGAAATATAGATTCTTATATTTTTTATAATTTAGAAAAGCGATAATAATTGGGAAAACTAAACAAGATAATATTGAAAATCTGTATATTGTATCCATTTAATCCGTTCACCTCCTTAAATTCATTATAGCATATCAAAAATATGAATAAATAGTCGTATTTTGCAAGATGTTAGGTTCGGTCAATTTCATTATCTTGCTCTTACATTCTCAAATCCGTACATATAGTCATGAATGTGGTTATAATGTTGACAGTGGAGGTGCAACACAGTGAAGAAGAAATCTAGCAACACAATATATTGGACTCGACTGTCTCATGAAGATTGGCGAATTTATATTGGCGCAACTGCGGAAGGTTTATGTTATGTAGGGTCACAAGATAAACCATTTGAAGAATTAGATGATTGGGCAAAAGGGAAGCTCTCAGGTCATGAATTGATTCAAGATGACGAGGAGTTGCAACCCTATGCGAAAGAACTCATCGCATATTTTGAAGGCAAACTTCAAAGCTTCACGGTACCTTTTCATGTCCAAGGTACGCCATTTCAATTAGCCGTGTGGAACGCACTTTGTGAAATCCCTTATGGACAGACGACGTCGTATTCAGATATCGCGAATGTTATCCAAAAGCCAGCCGCTGTACGTGCGGTCGGTACTGCGATTGGAGCGAATCCTGTATTAGTCACCGTACCTTGTCATCGTGTCATTGGTAAGAATGGATCACTTACCGGTTATCGTGGAGGTTTGGATATGAAAACGAAGCTTTTAGAGCTAGAACGGAGTCTGTGAGATTAACATATGAAAACGGAGTATCTCTATAAGAACCCCAAGACACTTCTTAATAAAGGCACCGGCTTTCTGTCGGGATATAGTCATTCCTTAAACCCTTATACCGGTTGTACTTTTGGCTGTTCGTATTGCTATGTGCGTCAAATGCCAGTATCCACTTTTCGTGATGGAGAGTGGGGGAATTGGGTGGATATTAAGCAAGGCGCGGCTGAAATATTCCGTAAAGAGCTTAAGAGAGCCAAAACTAAGGGTGATGTCTCAATCTTCATGTCTTCGAGTACAGATCCATATCAACCAATTGAGCATAGTGAAATGGTTACGAGGTCACTTCTTGAGGTCATGGTGGAAGACCCCCCGGCGTTTCTATTTGTGCAGACTCGCAGTCCTCTTGTTCGTAGAGACATAGACTTGTTACTACTTCTTCAAGATCGAGTACGAGTTAGTATGACCATTGAGACAGACCGAGAGGATATCCGTAAACATTTCTCTCCATTCGCTCCGCCGATCCAAGCCAGATTAGAGACACTTCGATTGTTAAAAGAGGCAGGTGTCCCAACACAAGCAACGATTGCTCCCATGCTACCGAGCAGTGAAGGGTTTGCGGACTTACTTAGACCGCTGGTCAACCGTATATGTATCGATGACTATTTCATGGGAGACGGTAGCGGTGGCAAACGGACTCGAAATTTAAAAATTGATACCTTATATAAGGAAAAAGGTTTAGAAGAATGGTACCATCCTTCAGCATACAAGATGCTATATGATCGATTTAAACAGGTATTTCCTGAAGATCAGATTTACATCAGTCAACAAGGGTTTGAACCCTAATCTCTAAAAGAAATGAAGGTTATGTATATGAGTAAAACCAATGCGATGAGAATTCTTGATAAGAATAAAGTAACGTATGAAATCCATGAATATGATAACGAAGAAGGGCAAATTCATGGTGCCGCAGTGGCAGAGAAAATCAATAAACCAGCAAAGATCGTATTTAAAACGCTAGTAACGCATAGTAAGCAGGATTTGTTTGTGTTTGTCATACCGGTCGCTGAAGAATTGGATTTGAAAAAGGCGGCAAAGGCAGCTGGAGAGAAGAAAATCGAAATGTTACCTATGAAAGAATTACAACAGTGGACCGGATATATCCGCGGCGGTTGCTCACCTGTAGGTATGAAAAAAATGTTTCCGACTTTTATTGATCAGAGTGCAGCACATTTAGAAAAGATGTTAGTGAGTGCTGGGAAAGTAGGACTACAGATGGAACTGAATCCTCAAAATCTTAAGGAAATTGTATCAGCAGTGTTTATTGATCTGACAAGCGATGGTTACAGCTAATTCAAACGAGCATTTCGATGAAATTTGTTGCGATTAAGAAGAGTTGCTAAATGGAGGAGAGGTCGTTGCAAACTATTCCAACGAAGTATTTTGAATATGGATTAGAGGAAATAGCGTATTTAAATAACGTAGATAGCACTCTTGGAGCAGCAATGACAAAGTTGGGGAAAGTCGAGCGTGTCATCATTCCGGATTTGTTCACCGCGCTCATATACGCCATTGTAGGTCAGCTTATTTCTGTGAAGGCAGTCCATACGATTTGGAAAAGAATGCAGGATCATCTAGGAGAGATATCCCCGTACAATATTTCTTTGCAATCCCCTGAGGATATTCAAGCATGTGGAATGACCATGAGAAAAGCTGTTTGCATTCAACAAATTGCTCATACGATTGCGGAAGGTGCCTTTAATCTGGATGAACTGCATAGTCTATCAGATACCGAGGTTATCAAGAAACTGATGACCTTACATGGCGTAGGTAAATGGACGGCTGAAATGATGCTTATTAACTCAATGGAACGACGTGATGTCGTTAGCTGGGGGGATGTTGCCATACGCCGCGGAATGATGAAGTTATATGGTCTAAGTGAAATTTCAGAAGAGCAGTTCGAACAATACCGTCTCAAGTATTCACCTCTAGGTTCAATTGCTTCCATATATTTGTGGACCATTTCATTTGAATTGAGTAGAGAGAATTAAATGTAACGATGTAGCAACATGTGGTTGTGAACGGTTGTGAAATATAGCAGCGGAAAGGGGTACATGGAGTGGGAAAAACGATCAAGGAACAACTATTAGAGTTAGTAGATGACGAATATCAAAAATTCAGTTCCGCACTTATTCCAACTATCAATAATATTGTAGGTGTGCGTCTACCGGAGCTTCGTAAGTTGGCCAAAAATATAGCTAAAAGCGATTGGCGTATCTATTTGTATCATGCTGAAAACGAGTTTTTTGAGGAAATTATGTTGCAAGGTATGGTTATTGGTTATGTGAAAACAGATATTGAAGAAATTCTGCCATATATCTCTGCATTTGTACCTAAGATCGATAATTGGTCGGTGTGTGATAGTTTCTGTGTAGGTCTGAAATTCACTAAATCGAACAAGAAGCAAGTATGGGATTTCTTACAGCCTTATTTATCCTCAGACAAAGAATATGAAATACGGTTTGGTGTCGTTATGTTGCTGAATTTCTATATCGAAGAAGAGTACATAGGTCAAGTTCTGCAACGATTAGATAACGTCAAACATGAGGGATACTATGTCAAAATGGCGGTCGCATGGGCAATATCCAACTGTTATGTAAAGCTACCAGAACCTACGATGAACTATTTAACAAACAATTCACTCGACGATTTCACATACAATAAAGCTCTACAAAAGATTACAGAGTCATTCCGTGTCGATCAGGATACTAAACAGATCATTCGTAGTATGAAACGAACTCCCAAACCTATTAAAACAGAATGATAGGTAAAATGAGGGTGCGTAGGGTAGTGCTACTCCATCAGCTTGAGAACGAATTAGTATCTTTAGTTAGCATGGTAGCGTGTTTTTTATTGAGAATGAATCCGGTACTAGCAGAAATTAAATACATCGTTCCTCCTACGATATAAACAGATTGCGGCCCCCACATATCTGCCACTCCTCCGGCAAAAAGTACTGACACACCAAACAGAACGTAGGATATCGTACTTTGTGCCGCAAATACATTTGGCTGCTCATCTAGTGGCGTATACTTTTGCACATACGTCCGTTGAGCGATATCACGGAACTGATGATGGCGAAATCCGGTCAAATAGATCCTACATCAGAACAATTAAGAGAGATTTTCGGTGATGGATTAGTGCATGGAATTAATATGTCATTCGTAACGGCTACTATTTTTGCAGTTGTTGGGCTTATCAGTATGATCGTATTGGGAGTTGCGCTGGATAAGAAAAAGAAAAAGAGGAATTAGTAGAATTGGTGTAAGAAATAACTGTTCAGGTTATGACTATAAGACGGCTTTCAAATTGATACATCAGATTGAAAGTCGTCTTATATTAGCTTGTAAACTATTAGAATAATTTCTATGAAGGATCAAAATGAAGGCTGATAGAACTCAATCACTGTATGAGGTGATGCAGCTTTCCCATTAATCGTATACGTATCATAAGGTAAATTAGTTACTTTGAAATAAAAATATGCAGTAGTGTTAGTGCCACCATCTGCACGATACTCGGAGAAGACGACTTGTCCACTCGAATTTGTAACTTTGAATGTACCTTCGGGTCCATACACACCAGGATTTCCTCCGATTAAGTTACCTGAGAATTTTAGCGTACCTTGCCCCGTAATTTGAATATTTACATCAGTGAAGAATAACTATTATTTTAGATGAGTAGAATTGATATTTCCTTCGAATAGTATAATGTACACATTGTAATAGAGTATAGGAGGTGAACATGGGAGGCATGAATGATAATCAAATAAGGACTGCAATCGAAATGAAGGATACAAAAGCCATTGAATTTGTGATGGAAATGTATTCGAAACTGCTATGGACGGTAATTGGTTCTATATTAAACAATGCATCTAACGAAGAAGTAGAGGAATGTGTCGCAGACGTCTTTTTCTCATTTTGGCAGAACCCTCTAGCATTTGATGTAGAACGAGGGAGTTTAAAGACTTATCTAGCGATTATCGCGAAGAACAAAGCCATTGATAGATTCCGCAAGCTTCAAAAAACATACATAGTACCATTTGAAGACAATATGAACCTTAAATCTGTGGATATTCTAAGCGGGGTTGTCAATCGTGAGATGGATGAAGAATTGTTGAATGCAATCCATACCTTCTCAGAACCAGATCGTGAGATTATGATACGCAGAATCTACTATGAGGAGAAGCCTGCGGAGATTTCTAAGGCTATGTCCCTTCAATTAAGGCAAGTACAGAACAAAATTTACCGATCTAAACTACTTCTTAAGAGGCTGTTTCTAAAGGGGAAATGATCATGACTCATTTGTTCTAATACATTATATATTTAAGGATGTGAAACTCAATATGTCTAATCACCCTTTGAAATTTACACAAGAGAATTTGTCTAATATCAAGGCGGGATTTTATAAAAAAGCAGGAATTGAAGAGACACAGCCTGCTCAGAAATATAAGAAAAAATTCTTTACTATTCCTATGGTAGCGCTCATTTCGTTATGTCTTGTCACAAGTGCTGCAGGTATGGGTGCCATTGACCTATCTTTTTTATCGAAGTTCATTGGAAAGGATATGGTTAGTTTTCTACAACCTGTTGGTCAAGGAAGTGAGGATCAAGGCATTAAGATGGAGACACTCGCAGCTATAAATGATGATGAGATGGCAGCTATATATTTTAAGATAACAGATTTAACGGGTAACCGAATCGATAATAAACTTGATATTTATGATTACTCTGTAAAGGGTGTCACCACCCATAATACCCAATTGATTCATTACGACGAAGCAACGAAAACAGCTACCATGCGCATGTTAGTAAATGGTGGAAAGAAGCTAAATGGTAAAAATATTACTGTTAGAATTGATTCTTTCTTGAGTGGTGCGATGACGGAGAAAGAGTATAATCCTGGTTTCGATCTGTACTCACTTCTTAAAGATAAACCAGCGAGTGGTACTACATTTTTAAATACACGAAAAGATTACATAAGTGGTTTCGGAGGGAAGGGAATTGACGGAATACGGAAGCAGGAGGAAATAGCCGTTCTTGAAAAAGATAAGCTTCATATCTCACTTCCTGGGATGGATTGGCAATACATCTCCAACATCGGATTTGTCGAGGGCAAGCTTCATATTCAAGTTAACCCTGAATCCAATATGGGCCGCTTCAACCATGGTTTTTTTTATTTCACAGATTTAAATGGGAATAAACAGGATATCGCTAGCTACTCAATCAGTTATGGCGGATATGAGATAGATCGGGTCCATACGGGGGGAGATTATATCGAATATGTGTATGACGTATCAGATATTTCACAACTTAAGGATTTAAAGCTAAGTGGGTATTTTACAACGTATACAGATTATATTCAGGGTAATTGGAAGACGTCCTTTGATATGGAATCGACAACAGATACGAAACAAGCTGGCGTTAATATTCAGCTTCCCGATGCCGTAATTACGAACGTTGAAGTATCTACGCTTGGTATTACCTTGGAGGGAAAGGAACTAAATGAAATAGGTAGTTCGGATGTTAATATCGCTATTCATTATAAAGACGGCAGCGTGATCCATTCTGATTCAACAATATCCTCCAGTAGTAATCGAGTTAAATTACTCTATCCAGAGGTTATACAAATCGAAAATGTGGATTTCGTTACGATTAACGGTCAACAGATTCAAGTACAATAAAAGGACCGAATGTTAAACTATCGGCAGGATTGGGCGACTTGGCGCTACTGATGGCAAATAATTAGCGAGGAGCTCACTGATATAAACATGTGAAGCCAACTACTATGAGGGTAGTTGGCTTCTTTTTTTACAATGGTAAGTTATTATCATACGTCTTTACAGCACGCTTACGCGCAGACGATGGAGACAATGTATACCATAGATTTTCGAGCAGCTTCCACGCCCCTAAATACAGTAGACTAACGATCGCCCCAAATATAACCCCGTACATGGCTCGGATCAATGAAATATGAAAAGGTGTATGGAGATGAGCAAATGTATCCACGAGAGAAGTCTGGCCGATGATCCCTAATGCTAAAATATACAAGGCACCTGGTCTACGTCTTAAAGCAAGGTAAGCACCTAATATCAACAAGGGATGCGCGAACAAGAATTCTTTGTTTCTAGGTCGGATGCCGATCGTATTCTCTAGTAAAGATCTGAAGAACAATTCAAGTGAAGTTGCAGTTCCACCATTTCCTGTTCTTGAAACGTAATAAAGCATGACAACAAGGGAGAATCCCGCCCCAATAACCCAGAGGACACTGATATGTGTTGATAGAAGACGTCTGGCTTTAAGAATTTTCCCTTCAAGAGTTAGTCCATCACTGAAAAAGACGAGGTACAATCCTACTAGCGCAATAGGGATCAGACTTGCTACTCTAACTCCCATAAACTGGTCAATATATAGCAAATAAGTGATGTTATCTAACAGTGAAACAATAAATATTCCACCGACAAGTGATATAAGCGATGTTACTAAAAAAATTACGAATGCGAACCAATGTGTTGTCGATGTCTTCGATATCTGCTTATTTCGTAACCAGTTTATGGCCATGAACAGTGCTAAACTTGGTGCCGAGATGGCTACACTGAGCGCTAGCATTTGATACAAAAGGTTAGAAGAAAGTATGCCGATTCCAGCGGCTCCAAACAATCCTAATATAAAGATAGTCAATACGTGAGCGGGAACAAAGTATGACATCATAATTGCTATTAAAGAAATGCTACCTAGAACGATAAGTATTTTAAGAATTGTATTCATGTTCATATCGGTAGGTGCAAAGGAATGTGCTGTGTCCATCGTGAACCCGGAGTCTTGGATTCTGGCTACAGCACCATCTTTCCCATCAAGGATAGCGTAGAGTTGTTTAAGAGAGTCTGTATACATACCTGATTCTTCGCTTTGAGCTGGAATACTATTCAAGAGAATCATACGTATGTTACGGTCCTTGACAGCCAGCACGAAACGGTCAGAGTATCGTTGAATTTGTTGTTCTAGTTCTTCTACCGTAACGATCTCTATTAGTTTGCTAGCATCTTTCTCTGAGAAAGTGTGTAAACGAAAAATATTATAATCTAATTTATCCGCTAAAGTGTCAAATCCTATGGGGTTTGCCTTCTGCATCTCCATGAAAGCTACCCCTAAGTTATGCTTATTCAAGAGATCAGCCATAGAGGAAATGTTATCCGCTTGTCCATCGTTTGAATACCCTGGTACTGTCGTCCCGTCAATAATGACTGATTTAACATCAAATGGATCTAATTGTTTTAAAACATCTTCCATGTGGTCCAAAGAAAAGGGTTGGCGATGATTAGATAGCGAAGCGACGATATGAAAGCCCTTATTCTTCAGCATTTCTATCGTTATTGGATCAGGATCCATAGGCACAAGCGTAGCGTCTGCAATAGGCATTTCGATAATGAGACCGTTTTGTTTCTTATAAGCCCATGGGTGGAAGCTTATCTTTAATCGTTTAAAGTTTTTTTCGATCATGTTTTTCATTTCAATCTCTGAATCTTTTTCAGCGAATAATATGTATGTAAAGTTCTGATCAGGTGATATCTGTGTTTGAGTTAAGGTAGTGGCCTCATGTGATGAGAACAGCTCGATTCTTCGACTCAGCTTCAGCGTGTTGAGTGTACTTTCATTCACAGCCATAGATGTGATTCCCGCTTGTTTCATTAACGTTAGTTGTTCATCGACGAACTGTCTCGGATTGGGTTTGTAGTCTGAAATCTGTAGAAGGTTCTTATAATTAAAAACAAACTCTACTTTGTTAGAAGTGTTCTCTGTATTCATACGATGATATACCAGTGGAATAGAGGCTACTATCCCTAAAATAACTAGACACCATAACCATCGCAATATCTTTCGATTCATTTGACCGTACCAATTGAACATTTCCATTCATCTCCATCTGATTATAATTAAAAGATCGATACATCCCTGTTAAAAGAATTATGTGGAGAGTTACACTCTTAGAAATTGTAATCCCACTTAAGTGGAAAGAGTATAGCATAAATATGAATAACACGATATATAACGATGACTGCTACTCAGCGATAACGATCTTATTTTCAGTGGGAAAAAGGTTTTTTATTGTAATTGTATGTAAGATGGAACATCTAGATTCACGATTAACGAGTTTAAAAGATAAGGTTATATTAAGAGGCGACGAAAGCACCTAAAAAAGCAGGATTAGTCCTGTTTTACTGGTATTGTATAAAACAAACTTAAACGGCGAAGCTAAATATGGTAATGAACTTCACGAAACCTATAGAGTTACCTTTTTTACTTAAGTGAAAATGGAAAACAGGAGGACATCATGAAAAAGGTTGTTGTTTCAATATTGCTTTCAGCCATCTTCTTAACAGCCTGCGGAACATCAGGATCTACACAAAATGATGCTACACAAGACGACATGGCAGGAATGGACCATAGCGTGATGGCGCAAGAGGAAAGTTCAACTGAAGTAGAGAATATTAAAGTGCAGTTTAAGCTTTCAAGTGATAAGACACTTCCGAACCAAGCCACAACGATTACGACTACAATTCTGGACAAAGCTGGAAAGAGCATTAATGAATTTGATACCGTTCATGAGAAAAAGATGCATTTTAACATTGTAAGTAAGGATTTGTCTTACTTTACCCACATACACCCTGATTATAAAGGAAACGGTATATTTACGGTTACGACTCAATTTCCAACATCCGGTGAGTTCAAGATGTATGCGGATATCACACCTACAGGTATGAGCGCTATGAACAAGAGCCAGTGGATTACAGTGCAAGGAGAGGCGGTTGCTCAACAACCGATTGAACCAGAATCTACATTAACTAAAGTGGTGGACGGTAAGCGTATTACACTTTCGATAGACCACCTGATGGCGAATATGGAACTGAAGTTGAACTATAATATGGTAGATTCTCAGTCCAATCAGCCCATTACAGACCTACAACCTTATCTTGGGGCCATTGGACATGTCGTGATCTTAACGAAAGATGCTGAAAAATATCTCCATGTTCATCCGACTGATGAAAAAGGTTCAGGACCGAATGCCGAATTTATGACAACGTTCCCGCAAAGTGGTGTATATAAGATTTGGGGACAATTCCAGCATAAAGGTAAAGTGTTCACAGTTCCCTTCGTAATAAAAGTTCCATAAAGATTTAATACGGATATGAATCGTCCAGAACCCTTGCTAGACAAGGGTTTTTTCTCATTCCCACGACAGTTTATTAAGTCTTCTGATTGTCAGTGAACAGCAATGATAGATTGATTCGGATGTACACAAGGATGATTTTGTGGTATTTTAACATGAGAGAACCAATCATCCTATGTTTGGAGGTTTGATATATGTTGACGAAGACCACGCGACTTAATCTTGTCGATCAAGTCATTTTACAGATAGAATCCTTAATTGAATCGGGTGAATGGGAAGTAGGCAAGAAGATACCCGCCGAACCGATCTTAGTCGTTGAACTTAACGTTAGTCGCAATACGTTACGTGAAGGTATAAGGGCTCTTTGTCATGCTGGCGTATTGACGACGAAACAAGGGGACGGTACATACGTTTCTTCTGGGAGCACATTAGGAGCGGCCATTCAACGGCGTATACAACAATCAAGCTTGCTTGATACGTTGGAAGTTAGGAATGCTCTTGAGCAAGAAGCAGCGAGGTTATCCGCTGAAAGGCGAACGGAGCAAGATTTAGAGAGAATCCGATTCTATCAGCAGGAATGTAGTTCGTATACTGCAAGTCGTGATATGGAACGGTATGTGGCCGCAGATTTGAAATTGCATCAGACGATTGTAGAATCGACCGGCAATCAGATGCTTATCGACCTGTACGCGCATATTACGGAATCTATCGATGAATCCATCACCATTTTATTGAGAAATAGATTCTCCGAAGAACTTCCGCAACATGAGCATTCGCAACTGGTAGAGGCCATTGCGGCGCAAGATACAAAAGAAGCTGTAGCAAACGTACAGCAGTTCTTTGATCAACTAAAACGAGATATCGAAAGGGAGTACTTGTAAGTGAAATCATCACAACTTAGATCCGACATACAATCGAAGTACCCACCTAAAGGATGGCTGCTTGTCTTAGGTATTATTTTGATAGCGACGAATATGCGTGCCCCGTTAACTTCAGTGGGTCCGCTCATTGGGACCATTCGAGCTGACTTAGGGATATCGAATACGTTAGCCGGTTTGATTACGACGTTACCATTATTAGCTTTTGCGCTTCATTCACCTATAGCACCCAAATTATCTCGTCGATTTGGTACGCCAATCGTTCTCTTCAGTTCGTTGTTACTTCTTATATTAGGAATGGCAATACGTTCTTCTATAGGCATTGTTTCATTGCTGATCGGAACGGTCATTCTAGGCCTGGGAATTTCCATCTGTAATGTACTCATGCCGAGTCTTATCAAAGAGAAGTATCCTTTGAAAATTGGTATTATGATTGGTGTTTACTCGGTTTCCATGAATTTCAGTGGTGCAATTGCATCTGGAATCAGTGTGCCGATGGCTAATCAAGTGGGTCTGGGATGGAAAGGCGCATTGGGATTATGGGTCCTACTTGCTGTGGTGGCTCTTGTAGTCTGGCTTCCACAAATAAATTGTAAGCAACAATACAAAGCAAAAACTTCAACAGCTAATGAAAAACGGACTAATCTATGGAAATCATCACTCGCATGGTACATTTCAATCTTTATGGGATTACAATCGATGCTCTTTTATGTGGTCATTTCATGGCTTCCAGATATTTTGAAAAGTCAGGGGATGAGTTCGGATTCAGCGGGTTGGACCGTATCCATCATGCAAATGGCTTTACTTCCGGTAACCTTTATCGTACCGATTGTGGCAGGGCGGATGAAAAATCAAGTTGCTCTTGTGATCATGACAGCCGTGTTTTACTTTATTGGTATCGGGGGACTTCTCTCAGGCGATGATACGTTAACCCTTCTTTGGGTCATATTAATGGGAATTGGATCGGGTTGTGCTTTCAGTATTGCGATGATGTTATTCGGACTTCGTACTGCAAATGCGCACGACGCTGCCGAACTATCCGGTATGGCACAATCGATTGGTTACCTGCTGGCAGCAGTGGGACCAACGCTATTCGGGTATTTGCATGATGCTACGAATGGATGGAAAGTACCGCTGATTGTCATGTTCGTCATGGCGGCCTTACTGTTGATTGTTGGTGTGGTTTCAGGTCGAGATCGATTCGTCGGACAAACAATCGGTAAGGATAACTTATAATGTATATGTAAGAGTTCTTCATTGAATGTTGAAGAAGTAAGCAAATATGTATATGATTAGTTGATAGGCAGTAGATTCCAAATTGGGATTTTCTGCTTTTTTTATTATTAAGGTAAGGTTACACTATATGCTAAAAGATAAGAAAAATAGAAACATTAAGTGACTAATTTGTCATTACGATAATCATTCTAGCAGTTATACTGATCTTATTAGCATTAAAGGCAAAGGGGGGCATAACCCACTTTAATTGTTTAATCTATATAGTAATATATATTGGAGGTAAATTAATGAAGAAGATTAGGAATACATATCATGCCTTACTATTAAGTACACTTGTCATTTCTCAGTTGTCTGGATACAAGGTTTATGCCGCAAATCCAGCCGGAGTTTCCAAATCTACTACTTCAACGCAAGTTACTCCGACAGCCATTACAACTAGCAACTTGGGCTCGATGAAGCTTGGCGCCAATATCAAAGCTACACTTGAGGAGGTAGATATCTGGCCACAGGCCGGGGGAAACATTCTAACATATACGCTGAATTACTCTAATGGAAGCAATCGCAATCTGAATTTGATCCATTATTTCTCAAGAGTCATGACTCCCACTGGGATGATCATTCCAGGTAATCCTGTTACCGGAGATGCACTCAAGAAGAAGGTGGTTTCCAAAGGGACTATGCGTGTGACGTATTATGTCAACGTTGGCACAACAAATTCATTAATAGGGTTGAAGATCCCTATGTACGTGTGGGACGCTAAAACAAAGGGGTATTTGAAACAAGTGGGTACTTTTAACGTGCCGACCCATTATTCTCCTTCTGTTGCAGTCGGGAAGAGTTTATACACCACGATGAATGACGTTCCCGTTACAGCCTTTACAGAATCATTGAAACTCTATCAATATAACGGAAAAACGTATGCCAAAGCTGGCATAAGCCTAACCAACAGAGGAAGTAAGGTTTTTGGAGACCCAGGTTATACGATGCATCTGTTGTCAGCAGGAGGTACTTCGTTTGAAATGGTACTCGATAGTTCTCAAACAACCTTCAAGATTCAGCCTGGGGAGAAGAAGGTGATTTACTATCTGACCGAGATTCCTCCCTATCTGGAAACATCTAACATGAAGTTGCAATATATCCAAACGGATAAGACCTTAAATGTAGAACTTCCAAAGACCTCTTTTAATCTTCCGAAGGCTACGATTCCTGATTTAACTGTGGGCAAAGGTATCATCAAAAAGATCTTAATTAACAATAATACGATCGAAACTAAGCTGAGCAATGCAACGGTATATGCAGAAAATTATAAAGGAATGTGGTCATTTCAACTCCACTTGAAAAACACAGGCAACAAGGCAGTAACCTTGCCCTCTTATGCGCTTGCCGTCAAGTCTTTCGAAGGGAAGGCCTACCCGATCAATGCTAAATCTTTAAACGGAATAATCTTAAATCCACTTGAAGAAAAGGTCCTCCAGTTCACCGCAGAGCTGCCGCTTGATGTTGATCAGAATCCAGTGCATCTGGAATGGATTGAGGAAGTTAAGGCAGATGTGGTAGCAACAGATCCCTCATCTGCATCAGTTGGAAAGGTATCTAAGCTGACGTTACCCATTGCATATTTTACGATCCCATACACTCTTCGTCCAGACACACAACAAGGGTCAGATTACACGATTACAAATTCATATGGGACGTTTTCTTATAAGCTTCATACACTACAACGCTTTCCTTGGAAAGACGACGATATCATTGTTGCTAAGTTAAGTATTACTAACACACAGTCGACGACTCTAACACTGCCTAACTTAAAGGGGGCATTAAAGATAGACGAAGACGACTTAACGTCTTCAACGGATCTGTTTATGGACAAACAGGTAGCCATACTGGCACCTGGAAAGACCATCGATATGTATGTACTCACTAAAATCCCATACACTTCGAATATCGATAAGATGAAAATCAATCTATATTCTATAGCGAACGAAGAGAATGTTTCGTTCCTTTCACTTAGCTCGAATAGTACGGTGAACCATGTAGATCCCATTGAGCGCGGTGGAAGTTTTATGATTGCAGGAAAGGGCAAGAACGCAAAAGCACAAGAGAAAAAGACAATTGTATATGCAGGTTCAAACTCAAATGTCGTGTATACAGAGTTGCTTATAAGTAATGAGGAGAAAAGACAGAACAAGATGGCACGTCTTCAAGCCTATTACCAAACAGCAGATGGCCAGTTTTACGAAGCATTATCCAATCAGTCGGATATTTCTGCCGCACCTGGAGGCAAACAATTAATTGCCTTCTGGACGAAAATACCCAAGTCCGTAAGCACTTCAAATATGATGCTGTATATGGGGCCGGGGATTACAGGAAATAAGTTGAGTGAACCGGGGCAAGAAAGCACGGGCGTGATCAATATTGGTTCTCTAACGCTTAATCCGCAATCATCATACGCGAGTATGTCGGAGGTTACGCTCAGCCCATATACCTTATCCATCCAAGGCGTTGATGGTAGGATTAAGGAAGGTAGTAACAGTATAAATATTGTTATGAATTACAACCTCATTAAGGATAGTAGCTACGACACAGGCGTCTTTAACCACAAGCTTATTCTCAAAATGACGGACTCTTACGGACAGTCACAGGAAAAATCTCTAATCCTTGGCACGGATCTGACGGAAGGAAATCATAATAGGGTTACGATGTCCTTTAGTAGCGATCTCTACAAGGACCTGCGCGGAGGATACTACAGATTAACGTTATATGACGAAATCCAAGGTGAACGCATAGAATTGGCAAGCAAGGAGTATCCGTTAACTTATGATAGGCTCCCGGAAATAGAGAAATAGGACTTTATAAATATCATCGTACAAGAAGGAGCAGCTCCTATGTTGCGAGTTGAAAATGTAACACATTTTTTTAAGAATGGTAGTGAATCGACGCCAGTGCTTCATGATATCAACTTTACAGTCAAGCCGGGGGAGATGGTCGCTCTGCTCGGAAGCTCAGGCTCTGGTAAGTCAACGCTACTGAATCTGATGGCTGGCTTGATGAAACCGATGGAAGGCGATATTTACATTGCAGATCATAATATCGTGAAGATGAGTGAGAACAAACTTTCCGAATTCCGTAGAAAGCATATTGGGTTCATCTTTCAAGCCTATGAGCTGATCACGAGTCTAACTGTTCGAGAAAATGTAGAGCTTCCGCTGGTGTTTCAATCCGTTTCTCCATCCATACGTAAGCAGAAATCCCTATCATTACTGGAAAAGGTCGGTATTCTGGACAAAGCCGACGTATTCCCTTCGCAGCTGTCAGGCGGTCAGCAACAGCGTGTTAGTATCGCAAGATCGCTTATAACAGAACCGTCCGTCATTTTCGCCGATGAGCCAACAGGTAATCTGGATTCGAAGACTGAAGAAGAGATCATCGGCATATTACTTCAATTAAACAAGACAATGAACACAACTTTTATTATTGTGACACATGAGACGGATGTGGCAGAGCAAATGCAACGTATTTTTGCGCTTCGCGACGGTTATTTAGTATCAGAAAAAGGCTCTTTGGTAGGAATGGAATCCAAAGGGGGGATAAGCGTTGAGGATTAGTGATATCTCACGTCTGGCTTGGGATCAGGTAAAGAGGCGAAAGGTTGTCACGGGCCTTTGTATGGCTGGCATTTCTATCGGATGTGCTGCAATCATAGTTGCCTTAAGCATTGGGGAGTCCGCAAAGAGTTATTCAGAGAAAGAATTGAATCAGAGTTTTAAGATGGATGAGATTACAGTTACGGCTAATGGAGGAATCCCTTCACAAGGCGGAAAAGGCGGAGGCGGTACATCTGAGGTCAGCGATAAGTTGGATCCTGGAAAGTTAACCCGGCAGAAGCTAGACATTATACAAGGACTGCAACATGTCAACGCGGCTGCGCCTTTCCAAGATTTGGGCTATATCCAGATGTACACCATGGATAACAAAGTAGCTGATGTTCAGATTATTGGTACCGATCTCCGTCTGTTAACGAAATATGATAAGTCCTTTCTACAAGGTGGGGCATCTGATTTACCCAGGATGGCAGTTCTCAATTATGGAGCTACACTAGGGTTGATCGACAATGAGACAAGGCAGAAAATTTACGAAGGATTTGGGAACGACCCCTATAATGTTCAATTAAGAGAGCAATATGACAGCTTAAGCGTCCTGCCTTCGCAGATGTATCAACAGCAATTTCAACTACAACAATTCCAGGATTATTCTAACCCAGCGAGTAAGATTCAACAAAGCGCGCCACTTCGAGTCATTGGTATTCTTAACAAGGCTTCAGGTGCAGATGATCTGATGGAATCGTATAACAAGATCATCTATGTGTCGCTTGAAACGGCACAGCAATTGGTCGAAGAACTGAATATAACCAATGGAACAGTCGGGCAAGAGGGTGTCTATAACTCGGCTATTGTAAAGGTGGACAGCATAGACAACATAGTGCAGGTAGAGAAACTTATTCAGAAGCTAACGTTAACGACGAGTACGAATTTATATCAACTAGAGCAGCTAGCGGACAAATTCAAAATGGTCAAAAAGGTAGCGCTAGGGGTAGGGGTGTTTATTCTAATCATTGCTTCTATATCTATCATCGTTGCGATGACCATGTCGACACATCAACGTCGCCGTCAGATCGGGATTATGAAAGTGTTAGGAGCTAATATGGGGCAAATTCGTAATATGTTCATTACTGAAGCTGCTTTGCTCGGAATGATGGGCGGGATGTTGGGTGTATTGATTTCTTACCTCATTGTGTTTGGCATTAATAAGCTTATAGGCACAGCTGCAGGTCAGGTACCAGGTGATGGTAATATTATTAACATTCCGATAATGACGATCCCTATTGGAATTGCATTTGCTGTAATGACAGGTGTGTTCTCAGGAATTTATCCAGCAATAAGTGCTTCCAGAACAAATGCACTGACGGCAATTAAGCGAGATTAGAGATATGAAGTGGAAAGGAATCTGAAGTCATGAAGAAGACGATAAAGTGGATTATATTAGCAGTAATCATTCTGGTTGTAGGGTACTTATTATATATTAATATATTCAAGACCAAAGAGTTGATGGAACCCATTGACACCCAACCGGCAATAACCTTTGAGGTAACCAAAGAGACCATCTCCAATTCTGTTCAAGTTAAAGGAAAATCAAAATATAAGCAGGAGACTCTCGTATATGCCCCTTTCGCTTCCAAGGTTACGAAATGGAACGTCGAAAATGGAGGGCAGGTAAAACAGGGAGATGTATTGTATACACTAGATCAATCAACCTTGAAAAACGAAATCGCAACGCAAGATGCAACGATCCGCAAGGCGAAATTAGAAGCGGAATTGAATGAATTCGTAAGCCAACAGGAAGATGAGACCACTGCTCTTGGAGCGACTGAGGCAGAACGTTTAAAAGCACTTGCTACACAGGAGTCAGGTCGATTAAATGTTGAGCTTAACAAGGTGAACGCGGATATTCAGGGGAGGGAGCTTGCAGATAAGAAGGCTAAGTTAAAAACAGCGGTCCATCACGCCCCAGCAACCGGTATCTTCCTGTATGACAGTACAAGTGAACGACCACAGTCTGTGACGGACAACCAATACATCGGTAAAATCGTGGATCTTAATAAGCTAGAGTTCATTGCACTTGTTGGTGAACAGGATATCTTCCGCATTAAACAAGGGATGAAGGTTCAGGTGAAAATCACTGCTTTAAAAGAATTGAAACTCTCTGGAGAGGTAACAAAGGTGTCTAAATTTGCAGTTACCGCTGCGGATAAGACCAGCACAAATCAAGTACCTCAATTTGAAGTAGTCATCTCACTTCAACCCAACGAGCATCTTATTGGCGGACTAAGTATGAGTGGCGAGATTGAAACCGTACGTAAAGAGAATGCCACGGTTATTTCTAGCATCGCTGTTATTCATGAGGGGGACATTTCCTACGTGATGTTGGACAAGGGTGCCGGGCAATACGAACGAAGAGATATTGAAACCGGATTACAAACAGCAGACAAAACTGAGGTGCTCTCAGGACTTAACGTTGGGGACACGGTTGCTCTCCAATAAGATGATAGTGTAACGATAACTTCATGGTCGTGTTTGTGGCGTTCAACCCTGGTTGAACGTCTATTTTTCAGAGATATTTCAGACCCATTGCTATCGAACAAGATCTTTTACGTGGTTATATCAATAATGCACCTAATTCAATAACAATGCTAAGTCATAATAACTGTTAGTTTGAAGCTAACACTTTTTCAGCAGAAATAATCAAAAACATAGGTCTACGATTCTCATCTTGCATCATTGAATCATTCTTCAACAGTTCATCTGAAGGCATGGGTTCCTTAACAGCTCTTAATACAAATCCAGCCCCAATTAAGTCATTCATATAGGTAGAGATTGTACGATGATATTTAATAACATTGGGTGCTAAGAATGATGTAGTGCGAACGCCTTCTGATTGATATTGATCTACGGGCCAATGCATACGATTTCCTTGATCATCATAATACCAATCTTGTTCATCGCGAGAGGTGAATATGGGATGTTCAACTGAAAAAATGAAGGAACCGCCTGGTTTTAGATATGCATGCAATTTTTTGCAAATATCTCCGAATGATTCGATATAGTGGAAAGCCAATGAACTGATCACCACATCAAATTGTGAATTTGAGAATTCGATGTCTTCAATCGGCATTTGCACATATGAAATGGCAGGATCATCTGTTTTTTCACGAGCCTGTTGAAGCATGTTTTCAGAAATATCTACGCCTATAACTGAACTTGCGTGTTGTTCCCGAGCAAATAGACAATGCCAACCGAAACCACACCCTAAATCAAGCACACTCTTATTTTGTAAATCTGGAATTAATGATTTTAGTACATGCCATTCTCCAGCACCTTCAAGTCCATTGATTGAACGAGCCATTTGCTTATAGGCTAGTAACGATAAACCATGACTGCTTTACTCGAACTTAGAAGAATTGAAATCACTCATCTGATACAAATCAATGAATTCTTATATTTTGAAACGATGTGATTAAATTCATATGGACGCAACAAGAATAACTAATGTAGAATATACCCATTGTTAGTATTTCAAGGGAGTGGGTAGAGTAAATGAGCGAATTGCTGATCAACCTGAGAATAACTGAAGGAGTCTTGGATGTAGCACCGAAGGAAGTAGATATGGACGTCCGACAACTGCTTAAATTGGACAGTCACTTTCAAAATCTAATTGAGCAGGAGAAAATTCAAGCGGCTGGTTATCTCGTTGCACGCCATGGGAAGATAGCAGCTTGGAAATCGATGGGTAGGCTTCATGGAACGATAGAACAGGGGGACTTACAACCCGACTCCCTTCGTAAGATGTCTTCAATCACGAAAGCGTTCACAAGTGTATCCATTGTGAAATTGATAGAGGACGGTAAGCTGTACATCGATCTACCCGTGTCTACTATTTTGGAAGAGTTTAATACGCCTGTACATAAAGATATCACCCTGTTTCACTTATTGACGCATACATCCGGTATTCTGCCAGTGACAGGGTATTATAATGAACCGTATCCGCGAGAGTGGTGGGGCGCAAATGGTATGGAGAACTGGATCCGTAAAGTGCTACAGGGACCACTCATTTGCCAACCAGGTGAAGCGTATAATTATTCTACCGTGGGTTTCGCTTTACTCGGTGAGATCGTCTCACGCGTATCGGGTAAGAAGTATGAATACTACGTATTAGAGAACATTATTCATCCGCTCGGGATGACCCGTACATTCTTTGACGTGCCAGAGCATCTGCATTCGGAGGTGTGTTCGGTAGAATCATCGGATCTCGAGAGACTGAGCGTACAAGACGACAATTCATTTAACCCTCCACGTTCGGACAGTGGCCTTTATTCTACCCTGTTTGATATGTGGCGGTTCGGACAAATGCTGCTGAATGGTGGAACCTTTGAAGGGGAGCGTATCTTGGGAAGGAAATCTGTGGATCTGTTGACTCGACGTCATCTGTTCAATATTCCAGCTTACCATTGGGGAGGTCAGATTAAGGATAAAGGTCATGCCCTAGGATTTGACCTTGCGATTAATCATCTTGTCTATGAGTCAGAGGGCACCTTCCAACTGGAAGGTGCAGGAAGATCAGGATTCTTCGTCGATCCAGTGGAGAAATTAATTGTCGTCTTCTTCGTGCCATCGGTTTATTCTTGGGTGCCAGAGTCAGTGCTTGGCACGAAACAGATCATCTGGTCGAGCTTGGTGTAAGATGGTGTAAGATATGATAGTGGTTGAGGCTACCTGATGGTAGCCTCTTTTTTAGTACCCATTTACAAAGGAAACAAGTATTTTATGTTATACTATGAAACACTGTGTTTACGAGAACGCTTGTATTTACCGATATCTATATTGTTACATATCATAATCTGAACAACCGTTTCACAGAGATGGGATGTCTTTCTTTTCCTATGTGAAGGCTAAATGTGATGTGGAGATTCGTTTGAGAGAGGTGTACATCTATGATTTCTTTTTTACTTACAGCGAAACGTCTTTTGAGCGGTATATTTCATGCGTTTAAGCTTAAAAATTTTCAAGTGTTATTCTTTTTGATTGTCCTTATGCTTATCTCCGGAACACTCTTCTATAGCAAAGAAGAAGGACTCTCCATCATGGACGCATTGTACTACTGCGTGGTTACGCTAAGTACGGTCGGTCATCCGAGCTTTGAACCGCAGACATCCCTTGGTAAAATTTTTACGATGATCTATATCATCGTTGGAACAGGCTTGTTCTTAGGAATGATGGGTCATATTGCTTACGCCATTATTAAAAGTAGCCAGAAGGAAGAAGAAAAAGAAGAAGTACTTGTTCGTAAGAAAAATAAATAGTCCGGGTCTTATTCGATGGACTCACTGCTACCGCGAATTTCGCGGTTTTTTATTGTCAGATTAACGACACGTTCGGTATACCATTTCTGTTAAATCCCTATGTTATAATGTACTCAATTGTATTGAAACAGCTAGTATTCTTGAAAGAAGGTGCTATTACTTTGAAAACAGTCGTTGTGATCGGCGGAGGAATAACCGGATTGTCCACCGCTTACTATTTACAGAAAAATATGCAGAATAACAACTTGGAAGTTAATATCGTACTAGTTGAAGCTAACGATAGATTAGGTGGAAAGATCAGGACACTCCATGAGGGAGATTTCACAATGGAGTCTGGTGCGGATTCTATTGTAACGCGTAAGACCAACGTCGCTCCCCTTATTGAAGAGTTAGGCCTAGAAGATGAAGTTGTATATAACGCAACAGGGATATCTTTTATCTATACTGAAGGTAAACTTAAACAAATTCCGAAGGATTCTATTTTTGGAATACCGCTAAGTATCGAGTCACTTGCCAAGACGGAACTGATCTCTGCCGAAGGAAAAGTTGAAGCGCTGAAGGATTTGTACACTCCGAATGATAAGTTCACGAAGGACGATTCCGTTGGTGATTTCTTAGAAGCATTTTTTGGAAAAGAACTTGTAGAAAAGCAAATTTCGCCAGTTCTCTCCGGTGTTTATTCAGGAAATCTAGATGATCTTACGATTGCATCAACGCTTCCTTATTTAATCGATTATAAGAATGAATATGGCAGTATTATTCAAGGTCTATCCGCTAATAAAGCTAAATTCCAAGGGAATGGCGATAAGAAGTTCATGTCTTTCAAGGGTGGGGTATCTGCGCTGATAGACGCGATGGAGCAGTATTTGTCTGATACGGAGATTATCAAAGGCATACATGCCGAAAGAGTCGAAAAGCAAGGAGATCAATATCGTGTAACGCTAGTAAATGGTCGCTCATTGGATGCAGATATGGTTGTGCTTGGAACGATGCATTCTACTGCAAAAGCTCTACTTCAAGACGAGGTTCTGAACGAAGACTTCAATCAGTTATTTAACAGTTCTCTAATCAGTGTATATCTAGGTTTCGATATCCCTGACAGTCAACTGCCTGCGGATGGGACAGGATTCATCACAGCTAATAGTAATGATGTGAAGTGTAATGCTTGCACGTGGACAAGCCGTAAATGGGAGCATACATCAGAACATCAACGATTGCTCGTTAGACTCTTTTACAAGAGTTCAGGACCTCATTACGATACGTTGATTAAGCTTTCAGAGGAAGAACTACAGAAGGTAGCTTTGGAAGATATACAAATTAGTCTTGGTATTACAGGTCAGCCGATAACCTACGATGTGACCAAATGGCACAATACGATGCCGAATTACCATATTCGACATCATCAGATCGTAGAATCTCTTGAGAAGAAGATGGCAAGTCACTATCCGAATGTCATTCTTGCTGGATGTTCTTATTATGGTGTGGGCATTCCGGATTGTATTGCGAACGGAGAGAAAACAGCAGCGATCATTATGGAGCGACTTAGCGCGAATTCGCTCTAGCATTTACTAGTTGGATCTATAGTGTTTAGGTACATGACAAGAGCCGGCATTTGCCGGCTCTTGTCATGTACTGGGAGGAGTACTGTAAGATATATCATGCCCACAATGCAGCCTTCAGATTCTTACATAAGTGGCTTAATCATGTGGTAATATAAGTGTTCTGAGATATGGAAAGAAGAATCCATTATGAAACCATGTTTCTCATATAATTTCTGGGCATTAGGATTTTCTTTGGATACATTAAGCGAGAACTTATGATGCCCTTGAAGACGTGCAATTTGCTCAACTGCAGTCAACAAACTCGACCCTATGCCTTGTCCACGGAAGGTTTCGACCACAGCCAACGTATCGAGATGGAATTCGTCATGTTGTGCTTCATTGCTCTCAAATTCATCCTCATCTTTACCAAAATAATCCTCAACGGAAGGATCCCATTGTTTCTGGAATTCCGTGTTTAGTTTCCCATCATAACCTAAGGCGATTCCAGCAATGGTAGCGTCTATTTCTCGAACAATAATATATTTGTAACTGAAATAACTCATATCCTGAACATACAAATGTTTAATGAATGACATCACTTGATCTTTAGAGAAATTCTCGGTGAAATAAGATTGCTTGTCCTGCATTATAAAATAAATCAATTCGCATATTTCGTTCATGTCTTTGATGTGTGCCGGTCGGATCATGTTGTGCCTCTTCTCCATAGGATGAATTCATTATACGCTTTATGGGCTGAGACTCATAACAATTTACTGATCGTAACATGATCTTTCTATTCATCGAGGATATTTTTCGGATTTTATCCGACACTACTATATAATAGGGTTTAGAAGAGGGGAAATAAGTAAAATTACATAAATTAAACAATTGAAAAAAGGGGAGTTAGGATGCGGAAAATCGTGCTTGTGCGGCATGGTCAAAGTGAGTGGAATTTGGAAAATAGATTTACGGGCTGGACCGATGTTGATTTATCGGCAAATGGTCTAGTTGAAGCAAGAAGAGCCGGAGAGATCTTACGAGATCATGGCTACTCGTTCGATGTGGCTTATACTTCTGTTCTCAAGCGAGCGATAAGAACCTTATGGATTATACTTGACCAGATGAATTTGATGTGGATTCCTGTACATAATTCATGGATGTTAAATGAGAGGCACTATGGCGCGCTACAAGGATTAAATAAAGCAGAGACGGCTGCAAACTATGGTGAAGAACAAGTCCATCTCTGGAGAAGGTCAGTTGATGCAAGGCCTCCTGCCCTCGAACTTAATGATCCGAGATACGATGGCCTTGACCCAAAATACAAAAACATACTGGATCAGATTCCCTTGACTGAAAATCTAGCGGATACAGAGGAAAGAGTGCTGAATTACTGGCACCAAGTCATTAAATCTTCGGTACTCTCGAGTCAAAAAATCATTATATCTGCACATGGAAATACCATTCGAGGACTTATTCAATACCTGGATAACATCCCCTCAGACGGCATAGCAGACTTGAATATCCCAACTGGAATACCACTCGTTTATGAATTAGATGACGATTGTAAACCAATAAAGCATTACTATTTAGAAATGTAATGTAACGGATTGTTATTTGATCCTTTGTCTGAAGACGAGAAGGTCGTATTTTATGATATGGTTGAAAGAATTCATCAGCATAGTCAAAGTGAAATCGATTCATTGTAAAATCAAAATGAACTTTATGAATGATCATTATGCACTGCATTCTTATAAGAAAGGTGAATTCTTTTGGTTTGTTGACTTAAGCAGATCAGAAGAATACAATAGTTTTATGACTATCGAACAATACTCTTTAAAAGATGATGAAAAGCGGGCGAAAATTTTCAAAGCATTAGCAGAAGTGAAACGAATTGAAATGATTCGGTACCTTCATCTCCATCAGGACAACAACACATGTGGATCCATCGGTGAATCGATGGGAATGGATAAATCCAATGTGTCATACCATCTCAAGATTCTATATGAAGCTGATCTAGTATCTGTCATACGAAATGGTCAGAATAAGAAGGGTCAGCTTAGAGAAGATACGTTTACTGAATTTTTACCGGGTTTCTTGGACAGTTTATAATTTGTCTAGAGACCCGTAATTTTTAAATAATAATTTGAAAGTTTTAAAACTATCATATCATGCAGTTCCGATAGTAATGAGTGAGGGCATCAATTTAGACTTGTGTTAACAAAAATCAAATTAAACGGAGTAGTGATCATATGAATCAACAATTTAAAAATAAACAAATCCTCTTGGCTTCGCGACCTGTAGGCATGCCAACAGAACAAAATTTTGAATTCAAAGAAATTCCAGTAAGTGATGCACAAGATGGGCAGGTTGTTGTACGCACGTTGTACTTGTCAGTGGATCCCTACATGCGCGGAAGAATGAGCGATGCCAAATCATATATTCCACCCTTTAGCATTAATGAAGTAATCGCTGGCGGGATTGTGGGAGAGATTGTGGAATCGAAGTCTGATCTGTTCACAGCTGGAGACAAAATTATCGGCATGCTCGGCTGGCAGCTATACAATACAGTAGATGCAAAGACTGTACGCAAGCTTGATGAGTCCATTGCTCCTGTGTCGGCATACTTAAGTGTTCTTGGATTGACGGGCCTTACAGCATACTTCGGTTTACTGGATATCGGTCAGCCAAAAGAGGGCGAGACGGTTGTCGTGTCTGGCGCCGCGGGTGCAGTGGGCATGCTCGTTGGACAGATTGCCAAAATTAAAGGTGCGCGTGTGGTGGGTATCGCTGGTACCGATGAGAAATGTGAATTTTTGAAAAATGAACTTGGCTTTGATGCGGTTATTAATTATAAGTCAACTACGAACCTCGGTCAGGCTTTGGAACAAGCATGTCCGAGCGGAGTCGATGTTTATTTCGACAATGTAGGTGGAACAATTTCTGATGCCGTGATGAATTTACTGAATGATCATGCACGGATTCCACTATGTGGAGCCATATCTTCATACAACAGTACGGATGGCGACATGGGCCCACGTTTCTTAACGAAGTTGATCAAGACTCGCTCTCTTATGAAGGGATTCGTTCTAAGCGATTATGCAGCTCGGCAGTCGGAAGGACTTCAGGAGCTTGGTAAATGGCTTTCAGAAGGTAAGTTAAAGTATGAAGAGACGATTGTGGATGGTTTCGACAATGCGATTGATGCATTTCTACAATTGTTCCAAGGTGTTAATCTTGGTAAAATGCTAGTTAAGGTAAGCGATTCGGAGAAATAATTGAACGAATAATGGATAATAAATATAAAGCACTGAATACAAAGTTATACATTTAATTATCTGATGAGCAACGTAAAGTGCTAACCACACTTTGTGTTGCTCATTCTTTTTTTTATTTGACTTTGCATTTTTTTGCAACTTATGGAAATTAAGGCCGTCATATACTTAGGGGGGAGAATATGAAAGTTTTTCTTTTAAGAAGTATAATGGTTGCTATATTAGTATCTTTAATAGGGTGTCAGCAAAATACAACCCTAACAGAGAACCTTAATACCAAAGCAGATATGGAAGGTTTTGTAGAGCCCGAACCATCTGATTGGGTGAAATATACAAAGCCTGCAAGAGAGTACATGTATTATAGAACACAAGCAGTGGTTAACAAGGATATAAATATTCTGTGGGATAAGTACCCAGACCTAAAAGATAATATTGACCGTAAACAAGGAGTCAATATTGAGAATGATGAGGTTGAATCCTTAAATCAAAGTTTTGATTTGTTAGATGCCAATTATAATATTGAAAGCTATGAACGAATGAAAGTGAAAACCATAAACGATAATAAAGTGGTAGTTCTTATTCATGGAAATATTATTTATTTGAGAAATGATTTCGATGAGTCTGGAGGGGAATATTTAATAAAGGTCTTCTTAGAACATAAGGACAATCATTGGACGGTCGTACGAACTGACGAATACACTTTACCAGAATACAAAGAATGGTTGAAGGACCCTCCTATTTTATGAAAACCTAGATTTAATAGGTCTATTTGGAGGATTTCGCCATGATATTGACTGAATTAAGGATGCTGTACGAAACCTATAAATCAAAAAGAAGCCTTGATATACACGACTTCTACTGAACTAATGTTCTATTTTTCGACATATATTCATCGATGCCCATATCCAATCCGATGATTCGAAAAGGGAAATGAGAGCCCAATTTACGTGCGATTTTGTAGGATACGCCACTTAACTTCCTCAGAACCCTGGATACGCTCAGCGGTTGGTCGGATGAAATTTTCGATTTAGCCTGATGATTTTACATTAAGCGTTGTCAATACAGATGGCGATGAGGAATCGATAAGTAAACCAAATCAATACAGTTACAAACTTCCAATAAAGCCAGGGTATTATACTTACCGTCTATCGGCTGTATGGGAAGAAAGAAATACGGCTAGTTACTACTTGGGTATTCAAATAAACGGTTGAATGTATCTTTAAAAATCGATGAACTAAGCTAATGAGAGATGATCGTTAGATTTAAATCTTTCTGAAACATTGAGAACAGCAAAATTATCTATTGATTGAGGTGATGGAAAATGATAGTGGTTAAGCGGATGGGTAAGACTTTGTTCTTGCTTCTTATTATGCTGGCAGTCTCCGGCTGTGACGCGATGAACGAAGTAGAAGTGAATCCGCATTCTCAGGGCGAGGCTATGGAGTCAGTTTCAGAGAATGAAGCGGAACCATGCATGGCGGAAATTGACTGGGTCGATTTTCTGATGATCAATAACATAAAGTATTATCAGAACTACGACGGGACGAAGAAAGTAACAGCAAAGCAACTAGGAGACAAGGTTGGTGAAGTCTCCTATATGTTGAATGATCATGCTTGTACGGGTCATGTGGAGAAGAATGGGGATGCGGCTTTCCTTCCGATTGGTACCGGTATCTACGCTATGAAAGGGTACAAGAAAGAGTTCCGTGTTATAGCAGACAACAAGATTTATGAAGTAGAAGATAATCCGAATGCTGCAACAATGGGTGATTTATTGGATATTAACGGAAGAGTGGAGAAAGTAAGTCTGGAAGGCGGCATGGACGGCAGTCCGATCGGCGACTTTAGCTTGGAAGCGTCATCTGAATTTATACAAGAGTTGCTGCCTTTGTCGTATATCGGTTTCAATGCAATTTATGAGAAAACTAAGCATGAAAACGGCATTTTGCTGCGTGTTCACCTTCAGGATCGTACATCCATACGAATGGTCTATTATCCGAAAGCGAATGCCTTTGCGGCAGGTGCGTTCGGAACGGAAAGATTGAAAGCGTTAATCATGACTCAAAGAGAACAGATTAAAGCAGCGGCAGGATTGTAGAGGCGCTGTATCTCTCGGGAGGATTGATTGAAATCACAAAATTGTAAATGGAGTAAGTACAATGGATAGAGAATCAGATATATTCTGATGGCTCTATCCATTTTTTTATCTCATGAAATAAGTAACATGATCATCTTAGAACTCGGAAAATATATCAACACAGATAAGTTTATGGATATATATTGACATGATATATATCGGACTGATATATTAACGTTATAATAATTTTCAAATATTTCTAAATGAGAAGGAGGTCTTACTATGAACAGTCAGGATGTAATTTTAGGCATGCTCATGAAAGAATCGTTGACTGGATACGAAATAAAACAATTGTTGGAGAATGTATTCTCAAACTTCTTTAGTTCAAGTTATGGAACGATTTATCCCACGCTTACCCGAATGGAGAAAGAGGAATTGATAACTAAGGAAATTGTGCTACAGGACGGGAAGCCTAACAAGAATGTATTAAACATAACGGATAAAGGACGAGCATGTTTCAATGCCTATTTACAAGGTCCACTAGAGGGAGACAGTATAAAAAAATCTGATTTTATGATGAGGCTCTACTTTGGTGAATTTGTTGGGTATGACAAGGTAATAATCTTGTTGAAACAAGTACAGGAGGATTCACAAAAGAAGTTAAATCAATTATGTGAGCAGTATTCGCTTCATAAAGATGAAATGCATCCAGCACAGATCATCTGCATCCAGATTGGGATAGAAGAATATAAAGCAAAACTTGAGACCATTGCCCAGGGATTGTTAAGTATGGAGCAGTTAGACCAAGAGTAACGTCCATAAACCTTAAAGAACATGCTTTCGAAGTAAGTTTTATACGAAGAATAATCAAGGAGTAGTGCTCATAAAACTTTTAGGAGGAATTATAATGAAAACGATATTTATCACGGGTGCTTCATCAGGAATTGGAAGAACTACAGTAAAACACTTTGCTGAAAGAGGATGGAACGTAGTAGCTACGATGCGTACACCTGAACAAGAAACTGAACTCAATACGTTAACCAATGTTCTGGTATTAAGACTAGATGTTGAGAAAAATGATACGATTCAAACTGCGTTAGAGGAAGCGATTCAACGGTTTGGAACAATTGATGTTCTTCTCAATAATGCTGGATATGGAACAATGGGGCTCATTGAAGTAGCTACGGATGAGCAGATCAGAAGACAATTTGAAGTGAATGTGTTTGGGTTGATCAACATGACGAAAGCCATGTTGCCACATTTCAGATCTAATCAAGAAGGCATGCTAATCAATATTTCCTCTATGGGAGGCAAAGTCACCTTTCCTACGATGTCACTGTATCATTCAACTAAATTCGCAGTAGAAGGCTTTTCAGAATCTGTATCTTTTGAATTAGCTTCACAAAACATCAAAGTGAAGTTGATTGAACCAGGTGCGATTAACACGGATTTTGGTGGAAGATCAATGGAGTTCTTTTTTAATGATGCATTAACGGACTATAAGTCGTTTACTACGGCATTTCTGGGTAAATTGGGAGAAATGGAAAAAGACCCAGCATACGCTTCGCCTCCAGAACTTGTTGCTGAAACCATATATCAAGCGGCAACTGATGGTACAAGCCAATTCCGATATGTTGTTGGAGAAGATGCCAAGATGCTTATTAAAATGAAAGAAAATACGGCTGAGGAAGAGTATTTATATAATATAGGTCAGCATTTTTCTTGATCGAGCAAATTAGAAATCATGGTTTACATAACTCTCAATTGGTAACGATATAAAAACAATAAATATAAAATATGTAAATATATGCTTACAATTTTAGTTTAGTATGCTACCTTATGGGTGGGGATTTGAATATTTAATAGAGACGCTGGCCAGCTATCAATCTTCTCGGATTTTACTCCTTCCCCCATTTAATATACTGAGAGGAATGATGTTAATGAAAAGAAAAACACTATCCATTCTAATGCTCTTAGTCCTAGTGTTTACGATGCTTCCTCTGTCAGCTTTTGCGAGTACCACGGGGCAACAAATTCAAGGCCAAGGGGACCTCATTATTATTGGTCAATACGCTGGACCTTCTGGTCATTATCCTTACGGTGTTATTGTATATAATGAAAGTGGACAAGTCGTGTATAACAATTCTCATTACACGTCCGGGGGTATTGGAACGGGTGATTCGGGTACAGATTCGTTTGTTGTGCCTAACTTACCAAGTGGGACATACACAGTTGTAGCTACGCAAACCTTAGCATCATTTAGGATACAGAGCCTATACTTTAGATGATTACTGTTTGATAAAGTAGGAGGGGGCAGAAAGCCCCCTAAGTACTTACGCATATATATAACCAAGTCGCGGGCTCCATTGCTGAGGCTTTTTTTTGTGAATAGGAGTAGGGAAATAGATAAACATATTATTATATGGAAGCCCTAGTTTCCTTAGATTCGTACACACGTAAGATCCCTTATTAGTATCAGGAGTTAATAGAAGTATCTATAGATATACCCTGAATATTCCTTCGAGGGTTCTTCGAGTTTACTTTCATAAACAAATACGATAGAATGAGTATAACATAGACAATGATTATCCGAGATAGATCATAATGTCTAGAACATGAAATGATTTGATTCAAATCGTACAAATGCGAATAGAGGTGATTTCTAATGCACATGAAAACCGGTGTTGAACAATCCGCATATGCCATTCTGCTTCTTAATATGTTGCCAGATAAAGCGGTATTACCTGGTGAAGCGATCAGTCAACAATTAGGTGCATCAGCAACCTATTTTCAGAAACTGTTAAGAAAGTTAGTCAGTGCGGACTTGATAACTTCTGTTCCAGGCGTAAAAGGCGGATTCAAATTAAAGAAGAAACCTGAAGATATCCGGATATTTGACATATATATTGCGATTGAAGGACAGCAGACGCTTTATTCTTCTAGTGGGATTTTTAACGATATGCTTGAGTTACAAGCTGAAGATCAATGTTGTTTGTTAACGGAGTTAATGAAAGAAGCGGAATCCTCTTGGAAATCTGTATTGAAAAGAGAAACCGTTGCATCGATGTTCGATGACAATCATAAAGATCGTTTTAAAACAAAAGTAGAATGTTTACAATCATGGGTTAACGAGAAAATGGTCTTGTAAAAAGGGACAGGAATTGGATTCGACAGAGAAGGGAAGTTAAACACATGAGATTAAGCGTATTGGATCAAGCACCCGTCACGAAGGGGAACACGGCACAGGATGCCTTAAAAAAGGCGGAAGAGCTCGCTATATTGGCAGATGAATTAGGATACGTTAGAATGTGGATGGCAGAGCATCATGGTTCTAACACGTTTGCAAGCTCAGCACCTGAAGTGACCGCAGCTCACTTGGCTGCCAAAACCAACAACATTCGTATCGGTACGGGTGGCGTTATGATGATGCATTATTCCCCACTGAAACTTGCAGAAGTGTTTAAGACACTTAGTGCTTTCTCCCCTGGGCGTATTGATTTCGGGGTTGGTCGAGCTCCTGGTGGAGATACCAACGGCATGTACGCTTTATCTGAAGGTCGTCAACTCATGTTGAACAACATGTATACGAAGTTTGATACAGCATTACAGTTGATCAATGATATCGTTCCACAAGATCCCTTATACGATAAAACACTCGCAACACCGACTCAAATCGTATTACCTGAAGCTTGGCTGTTAGGTTCGAGCGGTAGCAGTGCATTGAAAGCAGCGGAGATGGGTGTTGGATATTCGTTCGCTCAATTCTTCAATGGTGCAATGTCCAAAGAGATTTTAGATACCTATAAGAATAACTTTAAACCTTCAGCATTTATGGATAAACCTGAAATTAACGTGAGTTACATGGTGACAACAGCTGAAACAAAAGAAGAAGCTGAGTTTGAAGCGTTACCGCAAGATCTATTTCGTTTAAGTATGATGAAGGGTCAGATCACACAATTGTTAACCCCTGAAGAGGCCCAGAATTATTCGTTGACCGAAATCGATCGCATGCAAATTAAGGAAAGTCGCAAACTGCATCTCGTGGGATCAGTTAAAGATATAGCAACGATGTTACAAGAAGAACAAGCGAAATATGGCTTCGATGAAGCGATGATTTGTAGCATTCCACATTCGCAAGAGAAACGTTTGGAAGTATATCGCTTATTGGCACGGGAACTATTTTAGAATAAGATAAAGAATCAATATATATAAAAGGATGGGGAAAACAGATGATAAACAGTATAGGTCGTATTAATGAATTAGCAAGAAAACAGCGTGCAGAAGGCCTAACGAATGCTGAAAAGGTTGAGCAACAGGCATTACGTGAAGACTACCTACGTGAAATTCGAGGTCAAGTTCTCAATACCATTACAGGATTAACTGTGGTCGATCCACTTGGAAACGATGTTACACCTGATAAAGTGCGTATAGAGAAAGAAAAGGCTTCGGATAAATAAGTCTCAACAACTGGAACCCTAAATACGTTATAGTTAAAAGTAAACACGCCAAATATCCCTCAAATGGAAATGTTGAATCTCGAAGATGATAACAGCCACGAAAACCATTATGGTGTTCGTGGTTTTATGTATTGATTTATTGGTGCTAACTACAGTATGGAAAAGGCAACTTACTAATTTATGAGGGAGGTTTGTATGGCTAATATTAACGAGATAGCTAAGATGGCTGGTGTGTCAGTGGCGACCGTATCCAGGGTATTAAACAACCATAAATACGTCTCTGATGAAAAAAGGTCGGCAGTTCAGAAAGTGATCGCTGAAATGGATTATACGCCTAACAAAAACGCAGTTGATTTAATTCGAAGGGAAACAAGAATGATTGGTGTAATCATCCCGTATAACAACAATCAAGCATTCGATCAACTGTTACATGGTGTGCTTAATGTATCTATGGAAAAGGATTATTCTGTAACTGTACTCCCAACTAAATATAATAAAGATAAAGAATTAGAATATCTTTCTATGCTCAAAAACAAATTACTAGACGGCATAATCATTACTTCGCGTTCAAATGAATGGGAGTCCATCATACCGTTTACAAATTATGGGCCTGTGGTTTGTTGCGAATATACGGAACATCCCGAAATTGGTTGTTCCTATATAGATAGATATGCATCTTATCTTGAAGCATTTCGGTATCTTAAAGATAAAGGACATTCAAGAGTAGCTATAACTAGAGGAAGAGGCATGGAGAGCATTAGCACACGACAGACGCTCGATGCCTACAAGGATACATTTGGAGAACTTCCAGCAGAACTTCACATATCCGACTGTTATAGTGTCGAGGACGGGTATCAGGCTGGAAATCAATTACTGAATCTAGACGCAAGACCAACAGCAATCTATGCCAATGGGGATGAGGTTGCAGGTGGTATTTATATGTACGCACAATCGATTCATCTGAAAGTTCCGCAAGATTTAGCTATCATGGGACAGGAAAATCAACCCATTGGCGTGGGATTAGGTATTTCCTCCGTAGATCATCAATTAATTAAAGTGGGTGAACAAGCTTTCGACCTTATTATTAATAAATTAAGGCATAAAATTGAGATTCCCTATCGAATGATCCACCGCTCATCCATTTAAGTGTTGACATGAAATCCATTTCATACTTTACCATGGTCTAAAGAGATAGATATTGTGGGAGGATGAAGTGTAATGTACAATACGATTATTTTTGATGTGGATGGCACGTTAATTGATACAGAAAAAGCGGTTATAGGATCACTTCAAAAAATGTTGGAGATAGATCATGGCTTTAAATATGAAGCACATGAACTATTTTTTGTACTAGGAATTCCTGGTGTGTACACATTAAAAGAGTTAGGGATTCATGATATTCATAAGGCTCATGCACGTTGGGAGCACTTTATGAAGGACTTCTATCATTCGATCGAGGTATTCAATGGGATATCTGATTTGTTAATTACCTTGAAGCAAAGGAATATCAACCAAGGTATAGTCACTTCAAAGACAACGCAGGAATTACAAGATGATTTTGTCCCATTTGGTCTTATGGATCATTTAACACATTTCGTCTGTGCAGATGATACGTTGAAGCATAAGCCCAATCCAGAGCCACTGTTAAAGTATTTGGAGATCTCTGGCGCTGATCCTGAATCGTCTATTTATATTGGGGACACCATTTATGATTATGAATGTGCAAGAGATGCTGGGATGGATTTTGGTCTTGCACTATGGGGCTGCAAAGATCATGAACGTATACCAGCTAAATATAAGTTTGAAGAACCGAAAGATATCATTGCGTTACTGAAGACCTAACCAATCCTTTTATTTAATATATTATGATGTCATTTACTTTAAATATCCTAATATCCATAGGGAGGAAATGGTATGGTCAAAGATGTAACCATTGAACAAATCATATCCATCGAAGAATATGTTGATGAGCTTGCATCCCTTCTAATAGAGGTTGTAGATAGTGGGTCTTCTATGGGTTTCTCACCACGAATGAGCTCATTAGACTCTCGACAGTATTGGGGAAATGTATTAGGACCTGAAGTGATTCTATTTGTTGCTAAAATAAATAGTTCCATCATTGGAAGTGTACAGTTGCATTTATGTCATAAGCAGAACGATGATCACCGCGTTGAAATCGCCAAATTAATGATACACCCTAATTATCGACAAAATGGCATCGGACGTTTACTCATGCAAAAGGCTGCGGATAGAGCCAAGGAAGAAGATAGGTCTTTATTATTTCTTAATACAAGTGCAGGAGACCCGACAAATCAGTTGTATACTTCATTAGGCTACATTCAAGTTGGACGAATTCCAAACTATACGATGTCTATAGATAGAGAATTACATGCAACTTTTGTATATTATAAGATCCAATGATGAATATAATTAGGCTATAAAAATATAAGCAAACGAACAGTGAAAAATGTTCGTTTGCTTATTTGTTATCTGAGCATGTTTGAGAAGATGCAGAATGTATCATCATATTAATAAAAGAGTTACACTATTAACTCTACTATTTTGCAAAGCTCGACTAATTGATGAACGCCATTAAATTGCTGGCGATTACGCTGATGGATGTTTGATAGCGCAATTTCTGTGACTTTTTTGGCTTGTTCAATGCTTTGATGTTCCACAGCCTGAACAATCTCTTTCATATTCTCTAAAAAGTAGACTGTTCTCCGTAATGTGCGAATGAGTAAAATTTGTCGTATATGTATGGGTGTGAAAATTCGGTATCCATTATCAGGATCCCGCTTGAGTGATAGTAGTCCTTCCTTTTCCCAATGGCGAATGGCCGATTCTTGTACATCAGTGAGTTTAGCGACTTCGCCTATAGTCATATGGTTTTTTAGCTTTTGATTTGAAAAGAGGGGTAGTTCAGTATCCTGAAGCAAATCAAGCGTCTGGTGGGCAACGATCTTTTCTTGTTGTAGATTGGCTTGTTCTTTGTTGACAAGCCAGAAGGCTGTATCCATATCACCGTTTTGAATATGGCAAAGCACGTTACAAGTGACCGCAACACCATAGCCTAGGAACATGGTGCGCAGGCAACGAAAATAAGCCAGATGTACATTTGTATAAAGTCGATACCCATTCGCAGCACGAGAGGGCGTTGGAATGACTCCCCAAGATTCATAATGTCGCAAAGCACTCGTACTAATGTTGAGCTCTCTAGCAATCTCAATTGGTTTATAGTATTCGATTTCCATTCCAGTTCCCCCTTAAGTAGATTTTCACTATACCAAACGCGCTCAAGGTAAACAAACATTATATTAAAAGATTAAAGTGCTATGCAAGGCTTTTCTCTTCAAGCCCACGGGGATTTATAAAAAACCTTATCATTTGCATGAATGTTGTAAGATTAATGATATAAGTAAGAAATTTAGAGATTACGCTTTAAATTGATGCAAATGCTTACGAAGTAAGTTTTGTATGAAGATTAGTCGCTGAAGTAACTCTAACAAAACTTTTAGGAGGATTAAATATGCAAGATTTCATTCGGATTCAAGGCGCAAGAGAAAATAACCTAAAAAATATCACACTTGATATTCCCAAACACAAGCTAGTCGTGGTTACTGGACCCTCTGGTTCAGGAAAATCGACACTTGCGATGGATATACTACAAAGAGAATGCCAACGTCAATATATGGAGTCTAGCGGATTATCCGCGGAGTCGATTCAGAAGCCTAAGGTAGATTCGATCATCGGACTTTCGCCATCGATCTCAGTTGGTCAACATGTGACGAACCGTAATCCTCGTTCAACGGTTGGAACGGTAACCGATATGTATACGTATTTACGACTTGTTTTTCAGAAAAAAGGTGTAAGACGGTGTAATCATTGCGATACTTTGATCCCACCTCCAGTTGTGGAGACTGCAGAGCCTATTCTTTGCCCAGCATGTAACCAATCCCATGCCCCATTGACCAAGTCAGACTTTTCCTTTAACACACCTGATGGTGCGTGCCCGACTTGTAGCGGTCTAGGAAATGTAGTGGAGATTGATTTAGACGCTGTCTTTGACAAAGATAAAAGTATCAGGGAGGGTTCTGTAACCTTTTGGAACGGCATGTTTATTGATTATCAGATCGCTATCCTTGAGGCAGCGGGTAAACACTACGGGGTTCCAATGAGTGGAGATCAGCCTCTGAATACCTATAGTGAAGTACAGTGGGACATGCTGCTATATGGTGTGGAAGCGGAAGAATTCACTCGCCATATTCCAAACATCACCCCACCCAAAACGGTAACTAAAGGCAAGTTTGAAGGTGTGGTTACCGCCATGTGGCGACGTTACAAAGAGAAAGATGGTCAGAGTGATACCAACTTGTTCTTCACTCAGACATGTCATGATTGCGAAGGGGAACGCTTAAAGGAAGAGAGTCGTCGTGTGACCGTTGAAGATCAAACTCTGCCAGGATTGTCCATATTATCGTTAGATGAGTTTTGTGTCTGGATTGAACGTGTACAGTCCAAGTATCATCAGGAGGGTGACACGTTACTTGAGACGGTACTTCATGACTTGCTCATCAAAATAAAACGGATCATACATGTTGGACTAGGCTATTTATCCCTTGATCGAAACACCATAACGCTGTCTGGTGGGGAAGCTCAGCGCTTAAGACTTGCTTCTATTCTTGGTTCAGGTCTAACCGGTGTCTTGTATTTGTTGGATGAACCTACCTCGGGATTACACCCGAAGGACACAGATGGACTTGTACACATCATGAAACAGTTGCGTGACCTTGGTAATACCGTGTTGGTTATTGAGCATGATGAACGTGTCATTCAAGAGGCAGATCATGTCATTGATGTGGGTCCAGGAGCGGGTCGTTTTGGAGGAGGAATTGTGGGTCAAGGAACACTTGCTGAGCTCATGGATCAACCGGATTCTGTCACAGGTCGATATCTTAAAGCCAATGACAAGCTGGTGTCAAAGGAACGTAGGGGCAACGGAGACTTGATTACGATTCATGAAGCAACGTTACACAATTTACAGAACGTGACGGTATCTTTTCCATTAGGATCCTTGATTGCTGTTTCGGGTGTATCTGGTTCAGGTAAATCATCGCTTGTCTTTGATTTATTAGCTAATGCGGAACAAGGTAAGGTAAACATCCCGGGATGTCGTACGATCACAGGGCTAGATGCGATCAACAATAAGATTACAGTCGACCAATCTCCACTTTCAAGAATGCAACGTTCCAACGTCTCCACCTATATCGACTTGTTCACGTACTTGCGTAAGATCTTTGCAGCCTTGCCAGAAGCTAAGGAGAGAGGTTTGAAAGATAAGCACTTCTCCTTTAATACGGAAGGTGGGAGATGTGACAGATGTGAAGGGTTAGGGCAAGTATCTGTCGATATGCACTTTCTTTCTCATTTGCAAGTCGAATGTCCTGAATGCCACGGTAAGAGGTTCAAGGAAGAAGTTCTAGCCGTTAAGTATGAAGGCTATACCATTTCAGATTTCCTTGAGCTAAGTATCGAAGAGAGCCTTCCTTTATTTGCGAAGCAAAAGAAAATGTTGAAGCTGCTTGAACTTCTATGTGAGGTTGGGCTTGGGTACTTACAATGGGGTCAGGCATTACCGACACTATCCGGCGGAGAAGGACAGCGATTAAAGCTTGCAAGAGAGCTGAGTAAGTCAGCTGCGGGTCACACCTTGTACCTCCTTGATGAACCATCTACGGGCTTGCATCCGCTTGACGTGCACAACCTTCATTTATTGTTGAACAAGCTTATCGAAGCTGGAAATACGGTCATCATGGTCGAACACAATACGGATTTAATTGCAGCAGCCGATTGGGTAATCGACATGGGACCTGGTGGAGGAACAGCAGGTGGGATGCTGGTTGCAAGTGGTACGCCTCGCGAAGTGGCCTCTGTTAAAGAGTCGTTCACAGGCGCATTTTTAGTTCCTTATATTGTTTAAGGACGATTGTAGGGAAATTATGGTTGGAATTGAATTAATTCCCGCGATAATTCATAGCGCTATTGCCTTTAAAGAGTGTGAGAATGAACTCAAACTCTTCTTGTTATTCCTTTTGCCAATAGACTTGCTAATCGAAAAAGGTTTCCAAGAAAGGGGAATGTTATAGAGAACACTAACGAAGGAATCAGTTAAGGAGTGAATTTGGGTAAAGATCCAGCCTGATTACGGAACTGCATCCGCTATTATTGCGTTTTTTTGGGGATTGTTTAATGAGGATGGAGATGGAGGAACCGTTTAATAAAATTTTTTTGAAATTTAGTAGTAAATGATAAGTTTTGATAATTGATTAGAATAAATCACAACCTAAAAATATCCGCATGGATTATCAAGGTTGTGATTTGTTTTGTAATTATCTTATTTGAAGAATTACCTTGTATTCATCCTAGGCATAAAATATTTATCAAAATAATATTTGAATTCACCTTCTTGTTCTTTATTTACGATAGCACTTTTTGGCAAGATGACTCCTTGTGTGTCCGAAATATATAAGAAATAGTGTTTAGTGTCTTCCCTTATTACGACGAACTGATTCCAGTCAAAGAAAGTCTTAGTAAGCTCAGTCTTTCGAAGTATACCGTTATCATCGAATGTCATGGTGTTGTGGCCAAGTATTAAATCTAAATTTTGCTTTTTTAGGAATCTAGTTAATGAATAAAGTGTGACTTTGCTATACATGATTGGGAAAAAAACAATCCAGAGCATGGTTATGCCAAGACTTATGAAATTAAAGTCCCGTAATAAGACCAAAAGTAAAAGTATGATGGAGATGGAAAATAGAGCCCACTTTGTTTTTTTGTGTAGATTTGATCTTAATACAAAATCTTTTTGTAAATCGAGGAGATCATCAAATACTATATCAAACCTTAATTCCATTCTTATTTTCTCCTTTTCTTTTTTTGTTTTATTATAGCTTACATGACAATAATAGGTAAAG